>Ga0210059_1004234_pt1 | contig 23113 bp, 18 predicted proteins | sample Ectturendosymbi2_FD_188042 | JGI IMG/M metagenome (GOLD analysis project Ga0210059, IMG submission 188042) | Ecteinascidia turbinata endosymbiont from Florida, USA - Sample 2 (SPAdes) (version 2) | ecosystem: Host-associated > Tunicates > Ascidians > Unclassified | place: Key West, Florida...
AAGCGAATGTTGTCTCGCAACGGGTACCCCAACAATTTTTTGGACCGTTGCATTCAGCAATTCTTAAATTGAAAATACGGTGTCACGCAACAACGTGGTGCACCCGCTGAACCCTCTCCCTCACCAAATATGTTTCATTACAACTACCGTATTTGGATTCTATATCTAATAACATACGACAGGAACTCAGCAGCTTTATAAGACACAAGGCTGTAGTGAACGTGAAGCTACGTTGCTTTCAAAGTACTCGAAAGCTTCAAAGCTGGTTCTCTGTTAAAGACCGGCAAGCTTTACTAAACCGGTTTCGAGCGATGCAGAAGTGACGTTTTGTATACAGATTCCCAATCTTATTTGTAGAGGTGTTTTGTGAGCAACACTAGCCACGCTTTGCTTTTTCCTTGCAGATCTTTTACATATTAATATACAGTGCATCCTCAATTATCCGGCCATGTTGGGCAAGCTTTTTCCAAAATCTTGGCCGGATAAGCATTTGGCCGGATAAGAAAAGCATCTATCGTAGGGTGCCCACCGTCCACCACCTACACCACACTTAAAAGAACCTAAAGAAAAAAGAACGAAAAAACGAAACTAGTATGAGAACAAGCTTAGCCACAAAAAAATTTAAATGCTAAACGAAACAGAAACTCGTTTGTTGGCTTTCTAGTTTTTTTCACTGTAAAACGTGTAGATTTTAGACTAAATAATTGAATGTACCTCCCTGTTGAACCCGGCCGGTTAATCGAGGGGCCGGTTAATCGGGGGGCGGAAAATCGAGGATTCACTGTACTTAAATTTGTAGCTGGACACGGTACTGTAGTTCAGACTGCTTCCATTAATATCATAATTGGATGCAAACAAGCACAGCAATATAGTAGAACACATTAATTGGGTTTTACCAGAGCTGTCAGCTGGAGTGCAGAAAATGCTGAATCGCATTGGTCGCACATGCGCATTTTATAAGAAGTGTGGATTAAAACCCAGTTCCATCGCCACGGGGCGGTTTGGTGGGCTTAGCCTTGCCAAACAATGCTCGAAGCCCCCCAAATTGAAAAATGAAACACTATAAATCAGTGGAGTTTTTGTCAATTTGTAGAATGTCAAACTCCCCCGCACAAACGCAAAGCCCCCTGCAGAAATGCAAAGCCCCCCCTTCTGAAAACTTTCTGGCGACGGTTCTGTTACAGCCCACAGCGCGATTTGATGTCTTGTTCAATTCGCTCGACGTTACAAAGACGATAAATATTTTTCTTGCACATTTCCGTTTTTTGAAAAAACTACAAATCTTTTTAATGTTACTGGGCATCATGCATGCAGAACCACCCCTACAAAAATCTCCATTGATATCCTCTTACCAGCAGCAAAAGCATTTGGCCTAAAATTAGCGTAGCGTACTTCAAGAAATGATTTCAATCTATTTTTACTGTTGGTGGGTGGAGGTTGTATCCTTTCAATCTCCCCTTGTTGCCCCCTGCATACATACCCACACAGAGTTGTAAATGGGCCTTATTTTGAAGCCTGAACCCACCCCGACCACGGCTGCAGCCCAACATTTATTTTTGAAGCCCGAGTTAGGCCCGAAAAGCAAATTTACCGAGGGAGTTAAGATATGCCCAACTGTGGAGTAACAAAAAACGTTGTGTGCAGGTGTGATTGTAGGTACACGGTTTATCACACCGAAAATAGCAACCACCTGGACCAAAATATTGACATAATCTGGCACAAACGTAGCATGTTAGTCAACGATAATACTGCGGAATATAATGTTTTCCAAGAAAAAAAGGAACTATCACGAAACCGTCTACGATGGCGCTATAGGCATAAAAGAAACTTTATGGGATAGCGCTATAGACATGAAAAGGGGGCTCGTAGGCTACTTAAAACAAGCCAAGAATCGCGTGAGTGATTAATCTTTTCGACGCAACGCCATCGCTTGCGAATTTCCTCAACGCTGTCGTCTACTCAAGAGGAGTGTGAGACCAATCCCAGCAGAGAATAAAAGAACGCAGCTGTGTTTGCAAACAGAATTAGCTGAAGAAAAATCACAGTCACTTCACTCACAGAAGTTACCGCGGTGGGCACAACAAATCTACGTCACGAAAGAAAAAATCGTTACTCTGAATGCTATAAAAAAGTTTTGTATGCAGGCCCGAAATAATTTGACAATCCTAAGCCCGAGCCCGGCCAGACCCGAAACGAAAAGCCCGGCCCGACTTATAACTCTGCACCATGTCAAAAGTTTCATTCTAAGAGTTCCGCTTGCATAACGACGCAAAAATATAGTTGAGATTTAAATCAAAATGAACAACGGTGAATTGGCAAAAAAGAACCAAGTTTCATCTTTAACACGAAAAGAATGTCCAGCAAAACTAGGTGTGATGTATCTGTAAAGCAAATGTTTCGCACTTGGATGAAAACGTTGCTGCATTATGGGTTTGGTAAATCAGATGACGTACGAACCAATGCATTCAGCACAAGAACAAAGTGTAAGAGTCAAGGGAAAAATATCTTTTGGATTTGTTGGTCACCATTGTCGCGACATTACAAGAAGTTAGGATAAATGTATATTTTATCCTTATTTCCGAAGTCAAGTCCCTACGTTTTGAGCTATAGGTCAATTCACAGGTAGGTAAATAATGTAGGCTACTTCTCCAACGTTTTGACTGAAATCCTGTTCACTAATCTTTGAAAACAGTCTTTTGCGAAACTCCCCATCCCCAAAACTAAGTCTCCACAATAGTGCTGCTTTTTGTCTTCGGCAATAGCTTCGCAAAGATTTTCCTGAATATCTAACTTTCTAACACTTAATATACTAACATCGTTAAATTATACGCTGTTTGTTTCTGAATACGCGACAACCAACGCTACAGCAAAGCCAGTTTCATTTCTGCACGGAACAAATCATGGTTGTACTGTGGTCTCTCAGATGTGTAGCTGTAATACTCCCACTCTTACAAGAAAATAACCTTTCTAACAGTATACCAAACAGGGTAAAATGTCGGACCGAAGCAGTTAAATATCTTTCACGGTCTCTAGAAAAGCGAAAAATGCTAAAAATCATTTTTTCGAAGCTAAAATTTATAAACTAACAGAATCAGTGATATCACACCAGGCTCTGTTTCAACATCAACTTGGTTATGTGTGGCCTACCGTCTAACATGAAAAGCTCTTCCCACAAAACATGACAAACATCACTTTTATTTTTGAAACCTCTCCAAATACAAAACCTAAAGAGAAAAAAGTGAGGGGACATGGCATATTGTGTCCCCCCCGTCTGAAAAAGTGGAGGGGACGCGTCCCCCGCGTCCCCCACCAAATTGCGCCCATGAGTACACACATATACATTGGTATTTACAATACAATTCTCTCAAGCAAAACCAGTTTCTCACATAACTTTTTGAAAAATGGAGTTACCCTGAAGCCAAGTTGAGCTTTGTAAGAACTTATTGTTTTTAGATTTCAATTGTCCAAAACTACAGGTAAACATACCTTTCAACTCCAGTAAATACTTTCAGAAATAATGAACTAACCATAATGTTTATGATGCGACTGGAATGAATGAAATGAGCGGTATTGACTCACATTTCAATCAAAATTCAATGCTGGCTTGACCTTGATGAGCTGCATCCAAGACACTTGTGGCAGTAAAAACTTTCACAAGTTAATATCACAAAACTACAAATCTTTGGTGTGCTATGTGCTTAAAAATGAGGTTAAGTGCAGCGATTTTCTGTGCATGGTATTTTGCTTAAAGGATATGTACACTGGGTAATTACTAGATTTATAAGAAAGAATGTTAGGTTACCAGTTAAATTTTGCAGCTGATAGCAAAATGATTCATAGAAGTAAGGGCTCTATATTATTGATTTGAAACCTCTTAAAATTTGATTGAGGAATCCACATCTTTTTGGACATCTTACCCTTGTTACTTTTTTTCTGGGGCCCCTTGTCCTTTGAATATACAGTAGACAGGCTATTTATATTTAATCAAAAACTAATAGGCCTCCTTATCCTTTAACTAGGGGACCTTAGAATCTTGATTGAGGACCCTTTACATTTTGACTGGGGCCCCTTGTCCTTTGATGATACAGAAAGCTATTTATGCTTCATCATTTCAGTTTGGCTTCTTATGTTCAGATTGAAAATCCAAATGTGTTAAAACATATCATTAATAACAACCTAGAGGAGAGCAAATTAAGTTTTATTGTGTAATCATTCGCATATAATAAAATTACAATCATCAAGAAAATCTCATAAAATTTTGAAAGCGCGTAAACAAAAAATGGGGGCTCCCTCATAGCGCGTAAAATGAAAATGGGGGCCCCCATTTTGCACACCCTTGCACACCCTGCACACTCACTAAGACCACTACTGTGCAGATCCCAGCTTTACATCTATTCCCTCAATATCTGCACAGTGCATACTACCTTCAATGACTTCACTGTTTTGGCTTTTGCATAAAATTGAGTTAGGTTTCAGACAGGAATTTTGACCCAAAGTCTTCACGGGCGGATGGAAGTTCAAACCTTGATGGTTACAGACCCTCGTCAGAAGAGCAAAGATTTGTAATGAATGTCAATATGCGGCTCACATACATTTTCTGAGTTAAGCTTCACCGACAGAAAAAAAGCCAAAATTTGTCTGTTTTTTCGTTTTAAAAAAAGCCCAGTGCGTTGAAAAACATCAACAATTTCAAAATCTGTAAAAAATCCACTTACGAAAATAGCCAAATTTCAAAATCTTCAAAAAAGAAAAATTCTTAACCCTGCTCTTGGAGTCATGGGTGGCGGAATCTTTTTCAAAGTGGGGGGAGGACAAGTCCAAGTCAAAAAAATGTAGAAAAATTTTGTGGTTTGAATTGGCACCTGTGACGTCAAAAGCAATGAAATATGACGTCATTAACTTTTTTTCAGCATGTTTAAGTAATCTTATGCAATGTTTTATAAGCCCTCTCAACGCACTCTATTTACAGTACACCCTATCTACCTACGTTACACTGACTGGTGCACACAAATGCAACCAGTTGTTCTTAATCTTGCACAAAATTCCTTCACAAGTAAGTACAAAAACAGCATGCACAAAACTAAGGGAACGTCCTCATATTACATCATCAGATAGGGGTGAGAGGGGCTTTGTTGCCAGATTCACCTTCAGCTCCTGCACCATGTGAAGGTCAAAATTGCACTAATTCAGACAAAATTACACCACTATGTAAACGTATCTGTGAACCACCTGAAATTCAAATGGATTTGCAACCGTTCGAGGCTTGTGTCACTTAAACTTCCATTTACTTTTATTCTGGCTGGCACTGCCGTTGCTCTGACGTTAGTTGCGTAACAGTAAATGAGAAATTCTCATGATAACTTCTCCACTGTTGAGTAACGTTCGTCAAAAAGCTATGATAATGCCAGCTAGTCCTCTGCTTACTATGCTCGTTCATATTAGCCTGAGTTACTGGACAATTTATCGTTCGTTTGAAAGTATTCTCGAAATAGGAACTGTCCACTGGATTGGACTTCATATCCAATGTTCTATATGAGGGGTGGGCAAACTTGTTAAATGGCAGAGTTTTTTGCAGAAAACCAAAAACACCAGCGAGCCGCAAAATCAGTTTGTAGGCTAATGTCAATACAAATACAGTTTTACAGAAAATGTTTTACATAAAAAACTACATCAAATCGCGTAGACTCCCTGGAAACTAACTTTACAAATTCGTGTAAACACATTGATAAATGACACAAACCTTAAATATTAAGCGACAACTCACTATCATTTTGAGATATTGCTATTCAGCTAGAAGAGCAGCACAAAACATGTCGGCGAACCGGATGCGGCTCACCAGCCGCAGTTTTCTCACCATTATTCTGTACAAATCTATTGCTTCAGAAAAAATTTAGTCTGATATTAAGTTTATTTTTGAAAATAACTTGATTGCATAGGGCAGCTCGGGCTCTAACGGATGAGCCCGAGTAAGGCACGAGCGAACGATGTCGAGAGAACGCCTACTACGAATGATATTGTTTTATTCAGGTCACCTGCAACATGGACACGAAAGGCCAGACATGGAACGAAAATATATGAACAATGATAAGGCAGAATGAAAATAGCCCCTAGTAAACAACTTAGCGAATTGGGACCGTGGTTGGTGGCACAGATATACAAAGCAAGTTCGCGTTCTTCAATATAAATCGTAATCGAAGACTCGGGCTACAAGACCGTATAGCAAGTTGCAAAGTTGCAATGCTAAAATATAATGTAGCTATTTGGTGTTGCTAATGCAAAACAACAACCAGTTGAAGTTGATATGTCAAATATTTCATTTTGCGTACAAGTTTCAGCAAATTTCACTATTTAGAATGGTGTTAAAACGCTTGACGTTACATCATATTAAAATAATTTTTCGATGGAGTGGCACGACATTTTTCCTACAAATATTCATGTAAAATTGCACCATCTTTGTAAAAAATGGTTTAGTATTACATCACCTGTAGAAAATGGTTTAGTATTACACCACCGGCTGCATTGTTCGACAACACCAATGCGGTAAGCAAATCCGAGAAGGGTGATCAGATTGTGTATGGTATTCTGCCAAACAATTATGAAATCCTACCAGTTTCACTGCCAAATGACAAATAATGTAGTACAAATGATGTTGCCACAATTGTCTAAAATTTAAACGATTTACTTTAGCAATGGGCCCAATCCTAATTGTGTTACTCAAACTTCATTAGCCAAAATTCGAAGTTTAAAAAGTGGGGGGGCCAGGTCCCCCAGAAAAAATAGTGGGGTAACCTAGGCCCATGCGGCCCCCCCGGTTCCGCCACCTATGCTTGGAGTACACTACTCTGGATGTAGTGCTGTCCCAAGTGCGACGAGTTAGCGAAGAACTGTGATTACAGAAAGTGTCTGTAATCTTGTGGTCCTGCCCCAACGTCATTACAAAACCCTCTGTGTCTGTTAATATCAATCTGCGTTGTGGAGACAGTGTGTGCTTGTGCTTTATCGACTTCGTGTCTGGTTCAAACATTGAAATTTAAAACAATGCAGTGTACAGCAGGAACAGATTTAATGGGCACTGGATGAGACAAGTTGCGCGTTCCACTTGCACATCTTCTCTATCTCTTTATAGGTATGTTTGGGTGCTCACTAAGCATTACACAACTGTATGGTGGCTCACTTCTCGTTTTATGGTCGCGGGGACAAGCTACACGCACCACTCGCAACTGTTCTCCAAGAAAAATTTGTGGAACTAAAAAGTTGCAAAAGAGCTAAAAAGTAGCCAAATAGCCCAATAAAAATTTTGGAGCCAAGTGCTTCTCAAAAGAGCCAAATTTCTGGTTTTTGGCTCCAAAAGAGCCAATCTGGCAACCCTGCACGGAACAGGGTAAAGTACCTTGTCTTTATACACCATCTCAACGGATCGCTGCAAGCAAAATGTAGGTACAAGTCAGAAACAAAACGACGTTGCGTAGCCTACTCTTTCAAAGAGGACAAGTCTAGTGACAGAACCCTTACCGCAGTCAAACGTAGCAATTAGGAGGCCAATTACCAGCATAGGAGTTTTGCATTTTTTATTTGAACTTCAGGGTGATAAGTCAAAGCAACATCAAGGTCTGGTGAAAAAACATGATAACATATATACACGAAGGTCTTGTAGCTGTCATACCTAGGGCTACCAATTTTTTGACCCGAAAACGTAAAACTTTGGCTTTGAAATTTAAACATTTTGACTTTATTTTGACCAATAAATTTTCTGCGTTTGCAACGGCAAAATAATTCAGCCTTAGGTGTTGAGGTTAACCCAGAAGCATGTTCATGCACTCTAAGTTTTGAAATTTTAAAAAATTTCGTTGTTTAACTTTGGTGATGTATGTTGATAAATACATTAATAACTACAGTAGAGTCAAACCTGAGAGCAACATAAAGTTGAAACACTATATGCAATGGATTGAGCGTTTTCCAAACCAAGTCCTGTAAGACCACGTTTCTTGCCTTGCCACGCCTATTCAACATAGTATTCAATCATCCAATAGTGGGAAAAACAACATTAATACGTCAGAAATCGCAAAAAAACACTGTTCTTACAAAATTGCTACTTAACGTGCAAAAACATATCACTATTTGTTGTTGTAGTTTCCATAAAATAAATGACAAAGATAAAAAAATGTGCTGCAAGAAAAGTTGACCCAACGATACATTTGGACCTAATGACAAATGTTGACTTTTTGACCTAATACAGGGGTCGGGAACCTTTTTAGCTAAAGGAGCCATGAAACCTACATATTTTAATTGTATTTCCGTGAGAGCCATATAATATTTTTTAACAGTTATGCAACTAACTCACCTAACTAACGTGTGCATTTTTAAGCAAAATCAACAATTTTAAGCAATGGTAAATGTCTGAATTTTCTCCTTAGTAACATGCTTCTTACTGTTAATTCGGGTTCTGGTGCTGAATGGTGTTGCTGATGGCTGTGTAGGAAAATCACAGAAAAAGGTGCATCCGTAACAATCGTGTCAAAAAAATATCAAGCGAGCCAGATGCCGTCATCAAAAGAGCCACATTTGGCTCGCGAGCCATAGGTTCCCGACCCCTGACCTAATAACTTGGGATTCCCTCATGGTATAAACGTGATATGAGCGTTTCATGAACTTTAGAAAAGGCAGATAAATTTTGACTTTGTTGACTTTTGGTTGCCCTAGTCATAATTAATGCTGTTGAAGGACTGAACTATTGCTCAATAAAGTTCACTAATGGGAACAGTGGATAAAGCAAACCCAAACCATCTTTAGTTTGTACAAACCTAAAAGTTCTGCGTACAGACAAATGCGTTGATTTTTACAACGTATTCAGAGTGAGGTCCATAACGTCTTGTCAATATGTGGTTAGCAGCAGTTCCACTAAGTGACAGGTAGAGCACGATACCATATCCATGTTGGTAGACTGTTGCTGTTTATGATTAATTATTGAAAAAGCGGTAGGCCTACTTGCCGCCTTTCTAACCTCATGCTCGAAGTTTATGGGTAAAAGCAGTGGCGTAATCAGATGTTTGAGCCAGGGGTGAAAATGTAGCTGAAAGGGGCCCACTGGCCACTATAGGGGGCTTACTAGCCAACACTCAGACAAAAAGAGAAATGATGGTGAATTGGGATGTGGATGCCTATACTAAAAGCCTAAATCACCGGCAAATACTCCGCAAAACGCAAAAAACAACCTACTGAAAACTAAAAGAATACTAAAACCGAGCAGACCTTAGTTTTGGTGTATATGGAAAGCTAAGGTTTGCTCCTTCGAATGGAACTGACTTAAACAGCATTCAGGTGAATTGTACGTGGGGAAGGTTTATCACATTCACAACTTAACAGTTTACGAAAGAAAATCGCACTTAGCCGAATGGCCAAGTAGTTTGGAATATATCTATTCTAACCACGCACACTTAAAGAAATTCGTCGCATTGCATGCGATCCAGCTAAAAACTGTTCTTTTACTCGCCGGCAACAGGGGCATGGTAATGTGAAATCATTGACGATAACGTTAACGCTCCTCATGATTGTGATTGAACTGTCATAATGCATGTTTAATCACAACAACTAAATATCTAGAATGATTGCTATTGTTGCTAAGAAGTGCCTATGGCCTATTTGTGTAATAAAACAACTTTGAAACTGGATTGCTTCTTAGCCAAAGTTTGAGCTTCAAGATATATAAAATATAGGCCTATATCACCGCTATATTCACGCATTTCGTTTTGAAACTGTACAAAAACAAAAATCTATGATTTTCATTTACGGTTACGGCTTATGCTGGAGACAAGGGTAGCCTAAGTTTTACAGTAGGCCTATTTGTAGCTCGCTAGAGTTATCAGAGAGGAATTTTTTCGATTGTCATGAAGTGAAATTTGCATCACTATTTACCATTAGCTTGGATTCAGCAACTTGGTGCCGTGGCGCGCTAGAAACAGCTGCGAAAAGTGTTGCTCCTTGTTTTACTTTCGGTTAGTGATTGCAAGAGTTTACTTAGATAACCTACATTCTACAACATTGTATATCACCAACTTCCACACGGACCTTAAACCTCAGGTAAACATCAGCCATGATGTAAATTCTCGAGCATGTACACTATACATAATTATGGACGTCGGAAGGCCCCCCCGCTGGATTTTACAATATGAAGGGAAAAAAGGTTGTTTTTTTAGTTTTGAGTGAGAAAAAACAAATTTCACCACTTTTGCCCCCCTGGAAAAATTTTTGAAAAATCTCCTAGTGGCCCCCCTGGAAAAAATCCTTCCGACGCCCATGTACACAACCATGAGCGTCTGAAGAGGGGTAGCAGGGACCCTTGACCCCTCCCTAGATTTTGAAACTTGTTATTTTCCTATAATTTTTAGCAAAAAAGATTGTTTTCTTAGTTTCCGAGTGGAAAAATGAAAATTTTACCATTTTTGGTCTCCCCAAGAAAAATTTACTATGTAAAATCAACCACTGGCTGAGAGCCAACAAGCTTTCTCTTAACTACAATAAGACTAATTTTATGCTACTAAATTCTCAAAAACGCAATCGCACTTCATTTAAAGTTATTATAAATAACCATAGCATTTCCCCTAATGATAACCTGAAATACCTAGGTGTCCTTGACAATAAGTTAAGCTGGAAACATGTACAAAAGGCGAAAGCTCAGTTATCAAGAGCTTGTGGAGTTCTGTCCAAACTTAAACATTATACAACACAGTCTGTACTGAAAGTTGTCTATAACTCATTTATCCACCCCTACCTTAATTAAGCAATCCTTAAATGGGGACGAGCTTCAAATGCAACCATTCAGCCTCTCATTAAAGTTCCAAAATAAAGCTATAAAAATAATAAAACCAACCAACACGGAATCTCTAGAAGAACCTTTCCAGCACTTAAACATGTTATGCCTTCCGAACTTTATACTTTATCAGTAGGCAAATTCATGCACCCTTATTACAACAAACTGCTTCCAAACCATTTTGATGAATAGTTTATTCCAATTAGCCTAATTCATTCTCACTCCACAAGACTAGCAATCTCTAACAACCTATTTTTACCTAGAGTTAACTCTTCCTCAGGAAAATGTTCCCTTACTTTTGTTGGCCCAAAAGTGTGTTCAATACCAGACGATATTAAGTCTTCAACTACTTTTACCAGTAAACATAGGTGGCGGAACCGGGGGGGCCGCATGGGCCTAGACCCCCCACTTTTATTTCTGGGGGGGCCAGACCCTCCCACTTTTTTGCTTAAATATCGTAAGTTTAAGTAACACAATTAGTATTGGGCCCAGTGATAAAGTAAATCGTTTAATGAAAAAAACGTTGCAGAATTTTGGCAGTATATTGTCAATATTATTTCTAACATATCGCAATTTGGCAGGATTTCGTAATTGTTTGGCAGAATACACCGTGCACAGTCTGTCACCCTGCTGTGGATTGCTTGCCACATTTGTGTTGTTGAACAGTGTTGCCAGATGGTGCAATACAACGCAATTTTTCACAAAAATTGTGTCATTTTACATGCTTGTGTGCATGGGCGTCGGAACGAATTTTTCCAGGGGGAGGCGGCTTAGTGCATTTTTACAAACGTTTTTCTACGGGGGGCAAAAGTGGTGAAATTCGGTTTTTACCACTCGAAATTAAGCAAACAGCATTTTTGCTGAAGTTTTCAAATTCCTGCCCCTCTTCAGACACCCATATGCTTGTGTGTAGGAACACGTTCGTGCCACACCATTAAAAAATTTGGGTAATTTCAAGCGTCTTAACACCATTCCAAATAGTGAAATTTTACTGAATCTTATACGCAAAATGAAATATTTGACAGATTAATTTCAATTGTGTTTTTGTATTTGTATTGGCAACGCTAAATAGCTATATTTTATTTCTGCATTGGCAACAAAATTGGCATCCTTACGGACAACTTGCTAGTTGCTATGTATGTTTTGTCTTGTCTTTGCATTCCGGTATCTAATGCAGTTGTAGAATGAGTATTCAGTCATGATACTTTTGCGTTTAAGATGAAGAAGAGATGTGATTTTGAATGTGTTTAAGACAGGTATCAATGCTGTGTCGTTTATTTTAAGCTGCGTTCTTGGTGTTTTTAACAGCCCAGTGGCTACTCCAGCATACGGGCTCCTCGGTTTCGCCCGTCTTCAATTACGATTTATATCGGAGAACGTAAGCTTGCTTGCTTTGTTCCACCACCCACGGTCTCAGTTCACCAAGTTGGTAACTCGGGTACTTTTCTTTAGGCCTTGTCACTGTGCATATATTTTCGTTCCATGTCTGGCCGTTCGCTTTCATGTTACAGGTGACCTAGGCTTGTGAATATCGTCAGAACCGTCGCCAGAAAGTCTTCATATCGTTTAAAATTTTGCTGGCTGAAACTTATCTGCTGTATGTGTCAATCAAACGAACTTGGACATGAAATTAAGCAAAAAAACTGGGGTGCCAAGCAGGGGCCAGCCAAAAATCTGGGAAGGGCCATGGTCCACCCAGACCCCCCTTAGAACCCACACTGTGGCGTTATCATTTCTCAGTGACGTACGTTACTCGACAAAGGAGAAGTCATCATGAGACTTTTTCATTTATTTGTACATAACATAACGTCACAGTGCAACGATAATGCCCGCCAGAATGAAATCAAATGGAAATGTCAGTGACGCAAGCATCAAGCGGTTTGATTCAGTCACTCAGAATTAATCGTATGATTAGCCCGAGTGACGCTGATGACCTGGGTCGCTCCTGTAACAGCCTATTTGAATTTCAGGTGGTTCACCGATACGTTTTCATAGTGGGGTAGTTTTGTCTAAAATAGTGTAATTTAGACCTTCATATGGTGTATATGTAATGACGTCATATTCCAATGCTTGTGACGTCACAATTGCCAATTCAAACCACAAATTTTGCTCTAATTTCTTTTCAACGCGCACTTGTGCCCCCCCACTTTGAAAAAGGTTCCGCCACACATGCTTATAAATGGAAACTGAAGAAACACCTCCTACATGAAAAAGATACGCAATAATGAAACTTAGCATCATTTCACTTATCCACAACAAAATTATGTGAATTCTAGTATTTTGTAATTCTGTGTATTTTTATGTATATTTACTTTTTCGTATTTTTTCTTCCTAGTGCACATCCCATTCTTTTCGACATGAAAGTACACTCCATAGTTTTTTCTATTTTGCTTTGTTTTTCTTTTGTACCCCATAAATTAGTTTTTGTTATTTTTCACTTTTTTATTATCTTATTTTGTTTAAACATATTCTTAACCACACCAAAGTCCTTCAATTAAATTTGATCCACTCATCTGCGTACATTGGCATGCGCTTTCTTCTATACATTTTCTTCACCGTGGTTTGTGTTTGTTTGTTTTCCTAATCGTGCTTATTTGATTTCCAACTGTTGTTTTTCAACACTTCTCAAAAAGCGATCAACTCGGTTGGTTGACTAGATGACCGCCATGGACCCTCACCAATCCTATATGGCACAGCACCCCTTTTTGTTTATACTGATCAGCTATTACGCCATTGCATTTTCATTTGCTCAAATGTTCACTAATGGTTGGTTTGCTTGGTGCCATGGCTTTTTCTGGTGCTTCTGCTTGTTGGCTGAGTCATATGAAACAATAAACCATTACTGCTTCCCCCTGGAAGAAAAATCCTTCCGACGCCCATGTACACGCAGTAAATCGCCAGAAAATTTTCAACGGCTTTACGTTTGTGCAGGGGGACTTGACATTGTAAAAAATTGACAAAACTCCTGATTTGTAGTGTTTCATATTTCAATTTGGGGTCTTAGCCCACCAAAGCCCCCGTGGCGACGGGACTGTGTATACGATTGATTAATCATGGACAATTGGCATAACATTTTGCTTTGATCAGGTGCGACTAAAGGCTGAAGGAGGATAGGTTCCTCAAGGTAGTTTCGTTGATTTGCACTTCAGTATTCCTTTGGCTTATACATCAAAAGCTTGATTTTAAACCAAAATTTTTGGTTCAACTACCGGAATTGGGGGTGCAATTGCCCCCTGTGCTACACATCTGTGAAGTGTTGGATCGTTGGTACCTTACCTCAAGCGAATCATCCAAGATCAACGCAAAACACCGAGAAGAGCAGTTGCAACCGGTGTCTGCGGACGGACCATCTCTCGCATTTTTCCTTCGGTCTCCACTTACGCGAAAGTAGCGAATAGCGGTTAAGCTCGCCACCTCGTCCGCAGTTTTTTAAGGATAGGCGCTACCGGAAAACTAGCTCGCTGCTGCCCACCTCCCCTACGACGTCGTAGATCGCAATGGTCACCAAAACACTTTAGAGCAGTGCTTTTCAATCTTTTTTCTGCAGCGGAACCTTCCGCAAATGTTTGCGTTGCTCATGGAACCCTGTGGCAATGATTCCTACATATTGCCGCAACGACATAGAACCATGGTTGCAAATTTGTCCCAGACAATTTCAGGCTGTTTTGGTGGAGCCCTTGGAGGCCACTCGTGGAACCCGGGTTGAAAAACACTGCTTTAGAGAAAAGTCAAGGGTGAATTTCATCAGCTCATGTTTCAGGTTGCCGAGAGGTAAGGAATTCGTGAGCACAGCCACGCGAAGTTATTTGTTTTTTGCCCGACCCGTCAACGATATGACGAGGTGCACAGTCACGCAAACAATAAAGCTCAAAGCAAGATTTTATTGAAATGAAACGCTGGAACACCAATCTACGGTCAATTACACAATATCTTCACTAAAAGCAGTGATCCACATATGAAAAAAAATGATGAAAAGCGCTCGTCGAACAGCGAAGCCTTTTTGTCAGGGTGATGGAGGGACCGCCCGCCCAGCGAACAAGGTGTTGAGCAACCTCATAGCTGGAGCTAATATCGGTAATGTTCCGGTTTGAACGGCCCTTCTTTAGGGACGCTGAGGTATTTCGACTGGTGAGGTGTCAAGGTTGTGAGTTCGACTCCGAGCTTGTCCAGATGCAAACGAGCTACCTGTTCATCCAACTGAAAGCAAGCGGAAAATATAAAAATTGGCCCGGAATCCCTCAAAGGCATGCAAAATACGTTGCCAATCAGCCAAAAAATATTATACAGTGCCTTAAATAAACAAGACGTTTCTGCAAAATTGATTACAAAAAACTACCGTACTATTATATATATATATTGGTAAATATTTCAAACCCATAGGTCCACGATTACTTTGACATGTATTGAATGAGCAAAAAGACGAATAAATTGATACGAACCTTCATAACCAAAATGAATTGCATAATGCCGGTTGATAGAAAAATAAGGGAAAAAGGATCCGTCATAGTGACGACCCAAAACAGCAAAACACAGAACAAACAGTTCCGCCGAAACGACAAAGTCTCACAAAAACTTTGCTTAACTTACCGTTTTCGGAAGCATGTAAACTTGTCCTCGCTTGTACTTGTTGTAGCCGGAGTTGTTTGTCCAAAGCTCGATTTGCGCCAAGACCTGGTTTGTGAAGGAGTTGCTCATCACGAAGCTCGGATGCCCTGTGGCGCAGCCCAGGTTGACCAGGCGACCTTCGGCGAGCAAGATCACGTGGTTTCCGTTGGCGAGCTTGTAGCGATCCACCTGGACAGCGAACGAAAAAATTGAAGCTGTTGAGCGGTCCCCCCCCAACAATACGCTATTTTTCCATTTGTGAGCGCACGGGAGAGCTTCATAAACGAAATGCACTTTTGGCGAACCGAGAAGTCATAAGAGCACTGGAGCCAGCTGTTTCCTACATACATGTATTTGCCCCAAGCTGCTTCGCTCGGACTCAGTGACTAGACTAGAACGTCTCGCTGGCAAGCGATGCACGTGGCAGCAAACTTTCTTATCGGACTTCGCTGTTGGTAGTGAAGGGTAATGTCAACACGCCTCTGTGTTGCGAAACGATGCCACGCAGACAGACGCGCAGCATCTGATCGTCGCACTGACGCAGCAAGTTTTCTTGTCAGGGTCAAACATTGCTGGCTCAGCACATTGATACTCGCATGTTTGAACAAACCCGTGAAGTGGCGCTTCAGCTTTTTCGACGAATTATGTAAAAGCTGGTGGAAAATTTCTGAACTGCAGTCGACAGATTCCTCAAACTTCTAGTGGCGGGGCGAAGGCCGCAAATCAAGCCTGCACAACATGCGGCCCGCGCAAGCTTTCTCCATTGCAGAAAATGTTGCAAAAAAAGTCCGACGTCGGATAATTGGAAGAGCTCCAAAATTTCTTCCAAATTACTACGAAATGAAATTGACTTTTGCGGCGTAAGGCAAAGTTATGCTGGTGACCAAAATGGCTCCTTGAGCTTTCTCAGTTGTGCAGTTCCGCGGCGTAAAGATTCAAAACGATTTTGGTGCTCTTCGATAAACAGACGTTACAAATATTTTTAAAAAATCTGAAGATGAACAGCATATTGCTGGTGTCTTCGGGATAACAGTTGAAACAATTTACCATTGCAAGAAGTCAGCGGCTACGCAACTGAATGTTCGTGCGACGTATCTATCCGCGAGATACAGTGAACTCTTTCATCACTTACACACCTGCGGCTTGATTTGCACTTTTTCGACGCAGTTTGAGTTCAGCCATGCGACGTCGATCTCGCAATCGAAATGGCCGATGTTGCACACAATGGCATCGTCTTTCAAAGTCTGGAAGATTTCTGGCGTGAGGATTGACGTGCAACCGGTGGCAGTGACAATGATGTTTGCTCGCGGGGCAGCTTTTTCGACAGTTGTAACTTCATACCCTGCGAAAAAGATACACTTACAAACAAAGTCTACGATGTTATCAGAGCCGTTAAGATCAGCGTAAACAGGTCTGGAAAAAGCACCCATTAACTATATTTGAAGACAGTCAAAAAGCACCTTCCATGGCAGCTTGCAAAGCATTGATGGGATCGATTTCAGAAATGATCACTCTGCATCCGAATGCTTTCAGAGACTGAACTGAACCTTTACCAACGTCTCCATAACCGGCAACAAGAGCGACTTTGCCTTGGAAAGAAAAAATAAAAGTGTGTTGCACAGAGTTTTTTATTGCACAAATCAAAAGAAAGATTCCTCACCAGCCAGCATAATGTCTGTTGCTCGCTTTATTCCATCGACTAAAGATTCACGACATCCATACAAGTTGTCGAACTTGCTCTGCAGAAAAAGGGCGCTCACATAAGAATGTATAATAAAAAAAAATATTTTTTTCAGCAAAACTACTTCCGAGCGAAATAATCCTGTTTGGAATTGGATTGAATGTAACAAATGACTTCCTTTATGCTTCACTTACTTTTGTTACAGAATCGTTAACATTAATGGCAGCTGTTTTTAATGTTCCCTTTTCCATCATTTTGTAAAGGTTATGGACGCCAGTAGTAGTTTCCTCGGATAGGCCTCGAATTCCTTCCATTAGATGAGGAAACTTTTCATGAACAAGGTTGGTAAGATCGCCTCCATCATCCAAAATCTACGACCAAAAAAAAATGAAAATGTGCCACGAAATTTTACTCAGCAGTGTTATTCACATTAACTACAACCCAGCAATAACATTGATGGATGATCGAAAAAGCTCGCAAAAAAATAAGGGTTGATTTGTAATTTATCTTCGACCGCTAACTGATAAATGTCACACAAACATTCTTAACAGTGCGTAAAATGCAAAACTACCATTTTGCAATTAATCCTGAATAGACTGATTCACATAGACTTAAATATATGAATCACACAAAACTAAAAATATGAATCGCTTATGGCTACTTGGCTGTGAGAGAAAAAACACGTGCTTGTCCCTATACACTTTTGTCAACACTCACCATATTGAGTGGTTCATTCCCAAACATAATAGTCTGTTCTATGCACCATAAATATTCCTCATCAGTTTCACCTTTCCAAGCATAGACTGGTGTGCCAGCAGCAGCAACTGCAGCTGCTGCATGATCTTGAGTTGAAAATATATTGCAGGATGACCACTGAACCTATCAGAAAAGTTGAAATGTAACACAGCCTTGACGTGTACATCCCAGGGTTGCGGAGTCGGAGGTTTTTGGGTGGAATTGGATTCTTAACAACACCGGGAGTCCAGTCGGATTTTTTGGTCCGACTCCGACTTGGGATGTCCAATTGGATCATTTTTACATCAAACTCCTAAATTAGGAATTTCTGTTGACTTGAAATGGTACAATTTCTTTTGAAACTTTTGTTGAAACAGATTTCGTGCTGTGCACCATGATTTCCATTGATTTAACAGCCAAATTTTATTCCCTTTATGTTAAGGAGTCAGAAATTTTGGTTAAGTTCGGAGTTAGATGTTTTGCCTCTGACTCTGCAATCCTGGTACATCCATCACCATAACAAACAGAAGTACTGTAACGTTTAGGTGGAGCATGCAAATTTATGAAATAAATTAAACACACTACTTCAAAACAAACACAAGGCTTGTAATATTTTATTGTGAAAACCTTGAAGCTTCCAAAGAGCAAGCTAGGTAAAAAATAAAACGGTTTTTGCCAGATCACTCAGTGCACTCTGAATTAGAGGAAAGGCTAATTACAAAAATTAGAAACTATGTCAACAGCTGTATCAAATTTCACACCTTTGCTCCAAGAGCTTGCAAAGTCTCGATCAAAACAGCAGTTTGTATGGTCATGTGAAGACAACCAGCAATTCGGGCTCCTTTCAGAGGTTTTGTTTCTCCATACATATTTCTTAATGACATTAGACCAGGCATCTCATTTTCTGCTAGTTCAATCTCCTTGCGACCAAACTCAGCAAGGCTGATGTCGGCTTCAAAAACAAGACACTGTGCTAATGCAATGTGATAACAGCAAAGCTATGAAAATAACAGCCAACTAAAACAAAGGTCTTCATTACTTACTACATTCAATGACAATATTATGAAAAAAAATGATCTATAACTTTTTAAGCAAACTGCACTTGTGTTTTTTTGAAAAGTCTGCATGATACACTTTATTCATACCAAATTATATGCAGTTGGCAATAATTTAAAAAATAATGTCAAATTGTCTCACAAAATACTACAGCATTCTATAGAATCGACTAAGAATTTGTTTTTCTGATGAGTTAACATTATGGAAGTATTCTATATATATATATATATATTGGAATAAATATGCTGCAAATTAAGCATTGACAGTTTGCCAAAAATTCAACATTGTCCTCCATAGCATTAAAAGTGCAAGGCTACAACTTATCGAAGATTCAAGACCAGGTCGTATCAATCTTGAGCGTCTGACCAAATGCATTCAATCAAGGTGTTAAATCTTTGTAATTAACACATTAGTCTCTAGTGAACAAACACCACCACAGTATAAAAACTGGGTTTCCACACATTTTCCAAATAATATTCTCCATACTTTTTCAATACTAAAAGAACATTTTAATACCATCACTTATCTTCATTTTTCCAAAATTTTAAGCATGGAACACAATGGAAAAAACATCTACAAAACTGTTAATCAGCAACAAGAACAAAATTAAAACAAAAACAGTGGCTACTGAACCACCTGTGGTTCTTCATATTTGAAACCTTATTTAACCGCTACTGTAACATGACAGTAACACATGATGAGTGTGCAGTAGGCTTGGTATAAGTGTAAAATGTAAACCCTAAACCTAAAACCTAACGCTAACTGTAACCCCTTGGCTGTGAGAGAAAAACCTGTGCAAAACAGAAGTTGCCAAGGTTAGAGCCAAACCAAAAACCATTAGGACAGCAGATGTAAACGCTACCACTACGGTGCCGCTTGAGTGAGAAATTCAGTGTTTTATTCAAACCACGTCATGCAAGACAGTTCTGTAGCCACTTCCTTAAACAAAATGGTTGAATTCAGAATCACTATACCTTGTCAATACCTCATCTACATTTTGGACAAATTTAATACTTTTAAGGTCTTAAACAGATTACACGATTTAATACTTCCATCAACACTATGTGGGAACTCTGAAGTTCATGAAAACTGTCATACATTTGCACCGAGGCTCTATAAACAAAGTTGGACATAGAAGTGCTTTAACCATGTGAACTATAGTATACAAGCTACCATATGGCATGAAAAAAACTTTTGATTTGCCTTAGCTTGCTGAAACTAGTGGACTAGTTTATGAAGAAAAGGAGTAATAACTTGCCAACTGTGAACTTGAAATAAAAGACTTAACAAAAAACTCAAAACAAAAACTTTCCACAGAAATGCCATTCTTTATTACTTGCAAAACGATGAGTAATGCAGGTAGTTAGCATAGGATGTTTGGTTGCACGCCATATCAACCGTATGGATTGTTAAGAAAACGACATTAAAAAAATGAAAAAAACAACCATACAGAAAAAGTAAAAAACGAAAATAAAACATAAAAACAGACATCAACATAACACAGTACTTTTATTATTCTTTATTACTTACTAGGTTATGGGAAGATTTTGAATGCAGTCGACCATCAATGGGGCATAGAACTATTAACTAATCATACAAAATCCTCAACAGATCAGTACCTTACAACTCTGCCAGTATATTTACAATGTTGTGTATGCAATTTAGCCACCTGCTTGTCCAAAACACAGCTTTCAACTTGAACTACAATTGCAAAGCTACAGTACCAAGCAATCATTATTGTGGTGACTGAGCTAGAATTGCATTTGTTACAAGGACTGAATTTCAGAATGGGTTTTTCACTCGAGTTTCTGAATAAGCGAACATGCAAAATCTTTGTTTATTTAAACACGTGGCATGCACAGACTCCAATACAAGGCTTATTTTGCAGTAGCCTATTGCCATTGCTAATAATATTCCTTAGGCTGAGGAAACTGCCACACTCGACACTCACACTGCATTCAGTTTCATCCATGTGCTATAAATTATACTATAAACTACGACTAGACCTAGTTTCAAAATGCCGTATATAAATTATGAGAAACTCACCAACTTTGTACGATGCTTTTGCTGGAGCCATGTCGATCCGAATTACACTAAATGCAATATGCAAGTATACCACAGATATGAAGGTTGTCCAACTGAAGATTAATATACCACGTGCGACGCGTACAACAGCGAAAACTGAGTGAGGCCAACTCAGGCATGTTGATGCATTATATACCTACATTGTGATCAGCCAACCATGAAATCCGCATGCAGCTAATTTCATTACAAACGTGTCCTTTGTTAGAATTTTGCAATTATCGTGAAATGTCTACAAAGTGTTTTATTTTGCACAACATTATTTCTACATTTATTTTACAAAAATTTTGAAACAGGCAATAGCTTGAGTTATGCATTGTTGCGATGTCACATTTTTTTGTCCTTTTTGGTGTTAAGCTTTCCACTTTCGTGAGGCAGTGACTGCGTGGCGGTCTTTAGCTCTTACCAGAGGTGGATGGAGTCTCACTTTTTGACTCTGTGTCCGCTCCAACTCCAGAAAGGTTTTGGTTTGCATCCGCTCCTTCTCCACTAAAATTACGGTAATGTTAATGAACGACTCCGCTAGGCTTTGGATAGTTCTAAACTCTACTACAACATACATGCATCTTGCTTGACAGTTTTGTTTGCTTGGCATAATTCCAATCTGCATAACCCTTTTTCTGTTAAAAAAAGAACTAATTTGCCTGCTTCAAACCATAGGCGTAGCCAGGGGGGCCAAAGGGGCCATGGACCACCCAAATTTTTAGAAAATATAGTCATTTTTGCTTTGAGAGATGTTTTTCTAAGCAAAATAGTGTTATTCGCCTAAAATCAAACATTTTTCCCCCCCAAATGTTTTACCCCCCTCCAAATTTTTGGGCTGGCTACGCCACTGTGCAGTACGATGTACAAAACTGCGAAAACACTGCAAAAAACACTGCAATTATGGAAGTGTTTTGCTGCTTCACCGTTGCGATCGACTTGCCTGGCGATGCATCAAACTACAAGGACAAAAGGTCGGCGGTTGCAACGCGCGTTCAAAACAAGGTGGTTGTGAAGTGAGGCAACAGTGAGAACAAGGAGTGAGATTTTGGCTATTCGGGCGGGACTGAAGCAGCTGTCAGAAAATAAAAATGATGCAATGTGTGTTGTCTTACTGCGACTTACGAAAACAAAAATTTCAACATGCTGCTTTCCTTTTGTCAACACTGGCACCTCACCTGACAGAACTGAGCAAAGTTTTTCAGGCGGGATATTTTAATTTTGCACAGATGAAAGCTTCCGTAGAAAACTGTGCAGCAATAAGCTCTCTGATGCCGCTGCTAAATCCAAACTTAAATCAAACTTCGAAAAGTTTGATAGTGAATTTGGGGAACTAAGAACACCGGGTGGTTGTGTGGCAAGTGGCATGGCGTTTTGGAAGGGCACCGAAAGATTGAGAAATTGATCATCTCCATACACAAAAATGGGGACAGGAGTGAATGAACCAGCTACTGCGGCATCTCTTTGCTTAGTCTCCCAGGAAAAGTGCATGCCATTATGCCACGAACATAACTGAACCAAAGCTGGATGATACCCATTCATAGTAGTAGCTAGTGGCGGGGCAAAGCGGCCATACCCCCCAAACTTTTTAGAAAATATAGTGATTTTGTGCTTTGAGAGGTGTTTTTCAAAACAAAATAGTGTTATTCACCTAATATCAAACATTTTGGCCCCCTCCCAATTTTTGGGCTGGCTACGCCACTGCTTGAAACAAACAATGGTGTCGGAACAAAAATTTTTTGGTATTCTGAAAATTCCGACTCGTAATTTATGAGTAAAAAACATTACGGGAAAAGTTTTTGTTACTACTAGGAGATGATTCTGATAAGGAACGTATTTACTGTGATTGTTCTTGTATTTTCTGTGGCTGACACACCGTTGAAAAATTTTTCTTCTTTTAGCGAAAGCCAAAGAATTTTGGTTGAGCTAGTTAAATCTTCATACAAAAGGATATCCTGCGGGGTCCCTCAGGGTAGTGTTATTTCGCCTTTGCTTTTCCTTATTTACATTAACGATATCACAAAAGCATCCTCTTTTCGTACTACTCTATTTGCTGATGATATTAATCTCCATATGTCAAATTCCTCTTTTAATGTTCTTCAGACAACTGTTAACCATGAACTATGTAAAATTGACCACTGGCTGAGAGCCAACAAGCTTTCTCT
>Ga0210059_1004235_pt1 | contig 23112 bp, 13 predicted proteins | sample Ectturendosymbi2_FD_188042 | JGI IMG/M metagenome (GOLD analysis project Ga0210059, IMG submission 188042) | Ecteinascidia turbinata endosymbiont from Florida, USA - Sample 2 (SPAdes) (version 2) | ecosystem: Host-associated > Tunicates > Ascidians > Unclassified | place: Key West, Florida...
CTTTGGCCTAGCGGTTGGGCCCCAGGCCAGGCAACATGTGCCAAAATGACCCTAAAACTACTTCACTTATGACGTCACTCACAAAAAATCCGCACCCCCCAACCAAAAAATTTTTTTTCGAGTGTAATCTACTAGACTGGTCGATTCTTTTGAGCCATTCAACAGCTCTCTAGCGCAATCGGCGGAGGAGCTAGGGCGTTGGTAAGGCAACCGAAAACTGCTGATTTTTAGGCCGAAATCCTAGTACAAATATATCGTACGCCGGCTCTCAAAGTGTTAAAGTGCTTATTTTGTTTGATTTGTTTTTTTTAAACATGTATCTTAATATTTTTGTTTTATTTGAAGCAATGTTTCTTTAGTATCCACAGCATATGACATGAGGTCTCATATTGTTATTGTACTTCCACTCAAATTTTATTGTTTTCCATTGATGCATTGTAAGCTTTTAGACATCAGGTTTAAAATTCAATTAAAATTTTGCTTGTTGATTTTTGATTTATCTTATTTTTTGAATGTTTGCCTATTAAAGTTTTACTCTTGTGTTGCTAAATGTGCTGCCCAGGTAGGACTGATACTCATTATAAACTAGTTTTGTGTTAAAAATTTTTTTAAATTTCAGTAGGCATTTTTTTCTTAGGTAGGAGTTGTCTCAAGTATCTTTCAATTGTCACCTTGTCATATATATGTCAGCCAAGAATGACTTTTTTGCAGCATGCTATTTCTTGCCATGTGATCCCGTGACTTGTACATTTTGGTCAAAACCTTATTTTTAATTATTATTACCCATTCATTAAGCAAAACTGAGCTTTCATTATGAACTTTGTATAATAATATTAGTGGCAATATCTAGGTAAGTCCATATCTTTTTCGGCAAGTTATAGAATTGTTTCTCATCATTTCATGCTAGATCCAAGCTGCTATATAAGAAAGGATATTTAAATGTTTGACCTCATCTATCTTGTTTAAAAATTTACTAAAACTGCCATTAAAATAATTTCTTATTTAGGTTATGAAAATCAAACTCATATACTAATGTTGCAATTGTAAAGCCCGAGCGGCAAGTGCGCAAAGCTTCACACTGTGGCAGCAAGCAACAATAGAGATCACTCTCGTCGTCACCATTAGCAAGTACTACCAACTGTTTACTAGGTTCACAAGCATTATTAGAGGTCACTCACCAAGTTCATTCCATTGGGATCACTCTCTTATTGCTTGTTCGCACCATATATATATATAGGTGTTGTTCTCCGCACACATCCTGTTTGTGGTGAATCGCACATTCAACAGAGAGGCTGCAACAACATCCCCTCCTTTTTACAACGAACCGTATCGATCACACGTTCTTTTTGTGAAGGGTGCACCTGACACGACTTTCACATCCTGGTCACAGCACCATTTTGTTGCGATTGGGAAGCCCGAGTGGCAAGTGTGCAAAGCTTCACACTGTGGTAGCAAGCAACAATAGAGATCACCTGACGAGATCACTCTCGTCATCACCATTAGCAAGTACCAGCAACTGTTCACGAAGTTCACAAGCATTATCAGAGGTCACTCACCAAGATCACTCCATCGGAATCACTCCCTTATTGCTTGTTCGCACCACATATATATGGGTGTTGTTCTTCACGCACATCCCGTTTGTGGTGAATCGCACATTCAACGCATTGCAAACGGAAAGGCTGCAACACTACTAAAGGAGTAAAGCAATATGGACATTTACCACTCAAATCTAACCCGCGTAGTTCTGACCACACAAATGATCCCAACACTGGTTTCTCCAATAAAACCTGAACTTACCACAGCCAAATATGAGGTACAGTGCTGCTCGAAGCATCCTGGATGATTCACAAGTTCCATTCAAAGTGATATGTTAGCTACGGAAATTTAATGCACTTCCATCATCAACTATAATTTGCCAAGTCTTCTAGATTGCATCGAAAAACAAATTGCAAAGTTTTGGATTTCAGTTTTTTTGTGGGTGACATCAGAAGTGGGATAGGTTATAGGCCACTTTGGCTCAGGTTACCTGGGCCCCAAACCTTAGACGTAATTTGAGTCAAGTTTTTATTGGAAACTAGGCCATAATCTGAGTCATTTGATCCTTTGATTGGCTTTCTAGCGTTTCTGATTCAAAAGTTATGGTGTAAAAACAATAAAAAATTGGTGATTAGCACCTTCAGAGCCAGGGTACGATATATTCGTACTTGGAAATCGGCCTAAAACAGCAGTTTCCAGTTGCCTTACCAACAGCATAGCTCCTCCGCCGACTGCACTAGAGAGCTGTTCAAACCCTCAAAAGATTCAGCAAGTCTTCAAGTTTGCAATGAAAAAAACTTTTGGCATTGGGTTTCAGGTTTTTTGTGAGTGACGTCATAAGTAAGGTAGGTTTTTGGCCATTTGTGCTCATGTTACCAGGCCTAGGCTCCAACCGCTAGGCCAAAGTATTTCGCTCAAGTTTTCATTGGAAACTAAGCTAGAATCCAAGTCTTTCGAGCCTTTGATCAACTTTCTAGCGTTTCTGGTTGAAAAGTTACGATCTAAAATAAACAAATTAATTGATCATCTAATTATAGGATTAATCAATTATTTTGTTTGCTTTAGTTCATAACTTTTGAACCCGAAACCCTAGCAGGTCATCCAAAGTATCAAAAGACTTGGATTTTAGCCTAGTTTCCAATAAAAACTTCAGCGAAAAACTACCCTCTAACGGTTTGGGCCCAGGGCCAGGTAAAATGGGCCAAGTTGGCCTAAAAGTCCTCCAATTTTGACATCACTCACAAAAAAAACAAAATCAACAATTTTTTTTTCATTGCAATCTACAAGACTTGTCGAGTCTTTTCAGCGTATGAACGGCTCTCTAATGCTTACGGCACTAGAGTTACGCCTGCACAAACCACGTGTGATCTGGATGTTTTGCGCGAACTGCTGGATTTAGACCAGCTGTGAAGGTGTTAATTAATTCCCTTAGGGATCGATTAATTATTTTGTAGTTTTTATGCCATAACTTTTGAACCAGAAATGCTAGAAAGTCAATCAAAGGCTTGGGTTCTGGCCTAGTTTCCAATACAAACTTGAGTCAAAAAATTCCATGTAGCAGCTGGAGCCCAGGGCTAGGCAACCTGAGGTAAAATGGCCTAAAACCTATGCCACCTGTGACATCACTCACAAAAAACCTGTGCAATCTGCAGGTGAGTTATGGTGTTGCAAAGTGATGGTTTTAAGTGGCTCATGCAGTTTTTAACACCTTAGCTGCTGAGCTGTTTCAGTCTGAAATCCAGCAGTGTGCACGTGTCGTTGTGCGGGCATAACTCTGGTGCCAATAGCGTTAGAGAGCTGTTTAAACCCTCAAAAGACTCGGCAAGTCTTCAAAAAATTTTTTTTTTCGTTTTGTGTTATGGATTTTTTGTCAGTGATGTCATAAGTGAAATAGATTTAGGCCTTTTTTGTGCATTTCATCTGGCTCTAGGTCTGGACCATTGGATGGTAGTATTTTGCTGAAGTTTTTATTAGAAATTAAGGTAAAATTCAAGTCTTTTGATACTTTGGATGACTTGCTAGGGTTTCAGGTTCAAAAGTTATGACCTGAAAATAACAATTAGTAATTAAAGCACTAATTAGATAATTAATTATTTTGTTTATTTTTAGACCATAAATTTTGAACCAGAAACGTTAGAAAGTCGATGAAGGGCTCAGAAGATTCAGATTATAGTCTAGTTTCCAATAAAAACTTGAGTAAAATACTTCCATCTAGAGATTGGGCTGTAGGCCAAGTAACATGAGCCAAAATGGTCAAAAACCTACCTCACTTATGATGTCACTTGGACAAAAAACAAAACCCAAAATTTTTTTCATTGCAGACTTGAAGACTTGCCGAGTGTTTTGAGGGTTTGAACAGCTCTCTAGAGCAATCGGCTGAGGAGCTATGTGGTTGGCAAGACAACTGAAATATGCTTGATTTCAGCCCGATTTCCAAGTATGATATATTGATACGCTGGCAGTGAACATGTTAACGGTAAAAACAGGCTGGAGCCAAAGGTGTTAAAAACAACCTTTCCAAAATGAGTGAACCATTAATTTGTGCTTATTGATTCTGTCAGTTTGTATACATTGCTGCTCTCTAGTTTTGTATTGTTTTTCATTTACAGTGTGCCATAGCATAAAGCAGGTTGAAAGTTGCATCATGTAATATATGATCAAGTTTTTTTAAGTTGTGCACCAACATGTTCTAGTCTAATCTGTAGCTTGGTGTGTCATGTGAATTTCATAGTATTATGGTGTCATTGTAAGTGGTGTGCCTTTGTGGCATGATAACATTTGATCTTTCCCCTTTTTAATTTTCAGGTGAAGTGGTCTGTTAGGTGTGTACAGGAATTCAGCATAATGTCTGCCACTGGAGAACCCCAAACTGTTCAGTTAACTTCACTGTCACCGTCACAGCTGAAGATGTTGCATGATCAACTTGACCAAGAGGTGCAGCTTCTTACAACCTCTATGCAGTCATTAAAAAGTGCTCAAAACCAGTTCTCTGAATCCAAGCAAAACCTCAAACAGCTAAATTCAAATAATCTTGGCAAGTCCATTTTGGTACCAATGAACGGCTCCCTTTATGTGCCTGGAAAACTGTCGGATATAGACAATGTTTTAGTTGACATTGGTACAGGATACTTTGTTGAAAAGAGTACCACTGAAGCTGATGAATTTTTTTCAAGAAAAATTGATTACCTGAAGCAGCAAATGGACAAGGTGCAACCAACATTACAGCAGAAGTTTCAAACAAAACAAATTGTGCTGGAAGTTCTCCAGTCAAAACTGATGCATCAAAGCGCAACAAAAAACAAAAACTGACTTAAAACTGCATGTGGTATTAATGAAATGTTTTGTTCTTTATAATATGAGCATTGAACAAGAGACATCAGTGGTGTCTGCAACTGTGTAACTCTTGTTTGCCAGCAATGTGTTTCCTGTCATTTTGTATGCATAGGCAAAAAGTGTTCTACAGGTTCATATAAACTGGACAACTAGGCAATTTTGTACCTAGTTTAGTGTTTTCACCATATGTGAATGGCCTGTGAGAAGCAGGCTTTGGTTGCAGAATAATGTAGTATATATTTGTGTTATGATGAAGCATAGTAGCAAGCAAATTTTAATTATTTCATAGAATGATGTTTTGGAAAGACCTTACAAGGTAGAACTGGGACAAACAGTTTAATGGTTGTTACTCCATCAAAGTTAAAAATGATAAACAACAATTTAAAACATGAGAGAAGTGTTTCTTAACCTTTTTGTCACCATGGACTCTATTCACTACACCCAAAACCACTGCAATCTCTTCGTTTTGTTGATGTTCTTTCGCTTATTGAGAAATTAGGTTTGATCAGTTCTTAGCATGACATTGTGTACAGTACTGTGTGTAGTGCATCGATTCACCATGGAGCAAACAGCCAAACAAAATACAAATAAAGCGTACATTAAGCTTTAAATTACAAGGTTTCTGCGGACCCCTCAAATGCTTCACAGACCCCCTGTTAAGAAACTGCATAAAACTATGTGAGAACTAAACTGGAAAGACATGATTTTTTAATTGTGCAAACTTAATTGTATAAGGTGCATTCAATGTGTATGTCAAGGTATGTGCTGAACCAAGACGTTGATTTGCTATGAAAATACCAAAACTGATTAGTCTTCAACCTACGAAGGTCTCTATGGCACAGGATACATTAGAAATTTGTTGTTGATGATGCTGCGATTGTTTGTGTCACTTTTTTTAGGTTGAGCGTTGACTAAAATAAAGCAGTGCTATGGACAGTAACTCTGAGGAAAATTCCATGAAGAAATTTATGGGGTTTGGAAGTTTTGGTAAGAAAGCTAGAACTTTTGACCTTCAAGCCATTTTTGAAGAAACTAGAAGAAATGCTCAAGAAAGAACTAAAAAACTTGGTTAGTAAAGTCACTCGTCAATATTAAATTTTAGTGTAATAGCTGTCAAGCAAACCTTGTGATTGTTTATCCACAGCAGTGTTTCCCAAGCCGATTCCACGGACTCAAAAGGAGGGCTCTGGATGAGTCCGCAAGCACTAGGGACAAACAAATTTGCTATAATGCCCTCAAGCACTAGTAATTTTATTAACTTTATAAAATTGGTGTTTTGTTCATAGAGTGATTAAATGCACCTAAGCAGTGTGAAAAATTCGAAGATTCTTCTGTTCCACATGGCATTTATACTTTGAGGTAGTGTGGTCGCTATCCTAAGTGTAAAGTTGTTACCTAAACTGCAGTTGGCTTTTACCATCTTAGTTGATCATTGCTAAACAAAAGCAGGTGTTTGCATATACCAACAACTACTTGAAGCAAGGGTTTACTTCAGTGGAAGTAAATGGTGAAATCCAGCCACAGTGTGTGTTATGCTTAGAAGTCCTTTCTCATGGGTCTCTCAAGGAAGCTAAACCACGTCGGCATCTCAAGTAAAAATAGGTAAAATACGTTGACAAAAACCTTTAGCTTTTCAAAGAGAAATAACACCAGGTAACGTGAAGTCGTAAAGAACATTTCTATTCAAATATCTGGTTGATGCAAAAAGCTGTACTATTTTCTTATCATACGGGTAGTTTCGGTGTGGGATTCTTGAATCCTATGCAATAAAATGGTTTATGCGTTTAACCAGTATGCAAGTAGCCAAAGTCGTCTTATCAATTAAGTGTAAGCTGGTATAAATACAGATGTAAACACCACAGCATAAAAGCTTGTTCCTTTAACAGGCAACGAAGCATGATGATGTAAAGTTTATTGCATATATTATTTAATAAATGCATTTATTTTACAACACAACATTTGAAGAAAGATAGTTTCAGTTTTGGTAGGAACAGTGTTTGCTGATCGCCCTTTGAGCAAGTGCATAAAAGTTCAGAGTTTTCCTGTTGCAACTCACAGGATCAGTTTGAATTCTTTGTTAGTTACCTTTGATCTTGACAAGCTTTTTAATACCATGTTGCTGAATATTTGCTCACATCCATAAGGTAAACACATCAGCATATTCTGTGCCATCAGCTGGAGGTTTGGAAATTCATTACTGTATTTTGCAAGCCATAAGGCGCACCATAATATAAGATGCACTTTTGATTTTCTAGTGCTAGCTGTTTTTTTTCATACATGAGGCGCACCAAATTATAAGGCGCAAAATGGAGGTTTATATATGAGGGAGTTTAATCTGTCACACATGCTTAATCTGCTACACACGAATAGAATAAACTAAAAGCTGTGCATGTGTGTGACTCGGTGTATGCCAATGTAGTCAGGAGCCTCCCAGAGTAAAGCTGTGTGCAGTAGCCTCGCGGAATAATACAATATGTGCTTCAACATTAAGATATGTGCTAGCTACTCACGGAACCACATGCTCTGCTCATTGCAATTGTTGCTGGTTTATTACATAACATGATGGTGAGTTTACAAAAAAATTGTAACTAGCAATTGAATAAATAGCACCGTTTATGATATATAAATTGGTCCTGGGTGAAAAAGCACAACCAGATTCATACATTAGGCACACTGCATTATAAGACACACTTCAGATTTTTGAAAAATGAAAGGATTTTAAGTGCACTTTATGGTCTGAAAAATATGGTAAATGAAATGTAATTAAAAATCATTCAGTTTTGAACAGGGGTTCCAAACTTGGGGTACATTTGCCTATCTGAAGGGATACATTTAAGGTTAGCAATATAAGGGAAAAAAATATATATATTTCCAAATATTCTAAATTGTAAAAGTATATTAAAAATTCATTGGATATTGATATTTTGCTAAGCCTTTTTATTATAAGAAATTTCAGGGGTACATGCTTGTCTGGCAGAATGCTGAATGGGTACATGGTCAGAGAAAGGTTGGGAACCCCTGGTTTGAATCAAACTTCCCATAAGACTGTTCAGTTTATTCGGAACACTCACAATGAAGCCTCACGAAGATAAACAAGATAAAACAAACAAGCAAAATAATTACAAACCACTAGCATACAAGCATATAACAGATAGGTCTTCAAGTTAAAACAAGATTAAATCATTTCATTGTATTTTATCAAACCTGGTCACCGACAGAATAGCATCACAATCAAAGGCCAATGAACTTATCACAATCACATTTTTCCCAGGGCACCTAATACAACCAGGTGGTCTTCTAGTTAAGTCCCCCATTAACCTATTGGTAAGAAAGGGTTATATTAATGAGGAATATATAAGGTAGCATATATTTCATGCTAAGATGAACAGATTGAGAAGTAGTAGTAAGTTTATTGGCGATAAGGAAGATATTGCATTTTCATAGTAAATAGTTTGCCAGGACACCGAAAAAACCAGTACAGTTATCAAGTCAGGTGTCCCTAAACAAGCTAACATTAAAGACACATTTAAGTTAATGAAAGGGACATGCAAAAAATAACTAGCAACGCAATTGAAGGGGGGATGTTTGCAGGATGATCCACACAGTCGCGCAGGGGTTGCTGGGTCGCAACTGGTTTCTCTTGTTAGGCTGCACCAGTTCCGCAAGGAACTGAGCTGGACGAGAAGGGCTAATTTTGGTTTAGGATGTATGATTTGTATTTATTTTTGAAAGTATAAAAAGGTTGTACTTTTAAATTTGGGTCCAAAGACTCCCAAACTTTAACTCCTACATAAGCACTGTGTATCCAAAGGAGTCCTTTCCCAGCAAAGATTCAGACACTAAGATCTTACAGAGTATATATTTTGCCTACATTACAAGGTAGGCATCATCAGCTCTGTGAAGTGATGAAGTATAAGACTTTGTGGATAGTTTATAAAATGCTGATGTTATACAGCCATGCTTGAATTGATGCACCATTTTAACTATTTGCACCTTATAAAAGTCATTGAAATGTAAAATTTTAAGCTGCGCAAAGTTTTTCAGCCATTACCCTAAAATTATAAGATCAATCACATCAACTAAATGTAATTGATCCTATAATTTTATTTAGCATTGTTTTTATGGGTTTAAGTAGGTATGGTGAAGCTGATCCCCATCTAGTTATTGCAGAACAAGGTCAGACTGATCATCAATCAATTCCAATTGCAGCTTCTATAGCTTTGTTTCAGACTCTTGTGATGAGAGACAGGCCACCAGCTGAAGTGATGTGACATGTCAGTTTTCTCAAGTACAGAAAACTGATGGCTGTGACTTGCAGTATTTCCTTGTATTTCAGCTGGCCTCCTTCATGGTGGCTAGTGTGGAAAAATGAATGCACAGCTTATTTGAAGCTTACTTGAAGATTGAAACCAGCTTGGATTTCAAGCTTTCACATTTGTGTACATGTTGTGCATAGAATAGTCTTCTCTTGTAGTCTCACATATTCAGCCCATTTGTGTGAAAATAATCCTACTTCAAATACAAATTCATACAGCCAGTTCTTGTCATGCAGTTAAGGAAATGCATCAGATCTTATTCATTCTGAAAATACACAAATTTTCTCTTTGAGCTCTTGCACTTGATGAAACACTTTGCCCAAACTTTACCAGCTGAGACAGTAGTAGTAAAATAAGTCATGGTGATCTACATTGTTTTTCTCCTGGCATAAAGTATACTGACTAGTACCCTTACTCATATACAGTCAACATGTTATAGTGAGATTCACAATAGGATTGAGGTGCACTACAGACATGAAGAAAAACACATCCTCATCAAGATTTTTTTCCTTTACTTTATTCCGGATGCTTTTCAGCAACCTGACAATTTTTTTAAGTGAAATTGAAGATCCCTCTGTTGTAACTGTGACACCTTCACTGTCAGTGTAAGAACATATCGTACCTAGAGATCTCACATGAGTCGCTATTTTCACACCATTTTGCAACTCCATAACCTGTCATTAGATTGTGCTAGAGAGCTGTTCAAACTCTCAAAAGACTCGTCGAGTCTTGAAGTCTGCACTGAAAAAAATTTTTAGTTGTGGGTTATAGTTTTTTTGGGTGATGTCATAAGTAGAGTAGGTTTAGGCCACTATGGCCCACTTCATTGGACCCTGGGACCAAACCGCTAGATGGAAGTATTTCATTCATTTTATTGGAAACTAGGCTAGAATCCCAGTCTTTTGAGCCTTTGATTGACTTTCAAGGGTTGAATCCCCTAGAAAATTATTTAACTAACGATTTTTTATTGTTTTCAGACCAAAACTTTTGAAGCAGAAACACTAGAAAACCAATCAAAGGCTCAAAAGACTCAGATTCTAGCCTAGTTTCCAATAAAAACTTCGGTCAAAAAAATCCATCTAAGGGTTGGGGCCCAGGTAACCTGAGGCAAAACGGCCTAAAACCTATCCCACTTATGATATCACCTACAAAAATCCAAAACCTGCCAATTTTTTTAATGCAGTCTAGAAGACTTGCCGGATCTTCAGAGCATTCGAACAGCTCTCTAGCACAATCAGCAAGCGAGTTATGGTGGTGTAAATTGATGGTTTTTAAGTGGCTCATGCTGGTCTTAAAGGTAAAAACAGTCTGGAGCTGAAGTTGTTAATGTAAAAAGAAGGTACATTACATAACACACTTAACACATTTTGGCAGCACAGGAAAGGTGTTAATGCAACTTGAACTGATTATTCATATACCTCAAACTTTTATAATAAACCTAGTTCAACCCGTGGGCCGAATGCAGCTCTGTTGAAGGTATTGTGCGGCCCTGTTTAGCTGTTCACTGTAAAGTATCCTCCATACTGACAACCTGTCCTTATTTTGCTAATCTTGATTTTGACATATTTATGCATGTGGTCCTCAGTGGCACTTTTGTCACATCTATTACCATTGCAGTTAGGATTCTAATGCTTTCAGTACATGAGCTTGAGCTAAATTTAGTTTGCTAAGATCAAACTAAAAGCCATTCAATGTGCAGCCCTCATTAACATGTCATTAAATGTGCAGCCCTGGTTAAGACTGTGACATAATTTTTGGCTCAGTGAGCCATTTGGGTTGGACATAGCTGACCTAGTTTGTTATCTATTTTCTTGGAACTCAGCTTGGTATTGTTGCAACCTCTCAGTTGGTATTGCGCTGAATGTGTGGTCCACCACGAACGGAATGTGCACAAAGAACAACACCATATATATGTGGTGCGAACAAGCAATAATAGAGTGACCGCGGCATGTAAACTCTATTGTTGCTTGCTGCCACAGTACGAAGCTTCACGCACATGCCACTCATGCTTTCCGATTGCAACAAAATGGTGCTGTGACCAGGATGTGAAGGTCATGCCGTGTGAAGCCTTCACAAAAAGAACATACGATCGGTGCGGTTCGTTGTAAAAAGGAGGGGATGTTGTTGCAACCTCTCCGTTGGCATTGTGCTGAATGCGTGGTCCACCACAAACGGAATGTGTGCGAAGAACAATATATACAGTATATGTGGCATGAACAAGCAACAAGAGAGTGATCACGGCATGTGAACTCTATTGTTGCTTTCTTTAACAGTGCGAAGCTTTGCGCACATGCCGCTCAGGCTTTCCGATCGCAACAGTATATAATTTGTTTTATCTGAAAATAACATAGTTCGTGAGTGGTTCGAGGTGAATTGTTTGCTGTGAGCTTAACCTGTCTTGCTACTGGTACCATATCTGTTTTTCTAGATTCTCTGGAGACAGATCAAAGTCATAACAAGACTACCACCACAGCTGTCTGTGATGAGAAAAGGTGTTATTTTCTTTTGAATGTTGTTTTGATTTGCATTTGCTTTAATAAATTTGTTTTTTATGTTTTTGACATCCAATAACTCCTGCCCAGAAAAAAACACACCAGTGTCTTGGCAGTTGACTGCAATAGTGAAAAGTAAGCCACAATCATGACAAATGTGTCGTGCTCTGATAATCTGCATTTCTCTCTTTGCAGTGTGCATATGTATATTTTTGTACTCACAAGATTAGATTACAACTGGTAGCCAGATTAAAAATTTTAGTCAACAATGTTGACCTAAATGATGCAGTATATAATTTTGGTGACCTTAATCAACCATGTAGTTCCATGTGGCATGGTAATGAAAGCATTCTTGACAATCGTGTATTATGTAACATCTTATAACTGCAGTTTGTCTCTATATAAGTAGCTTTAAACTGTGAGAAATAAGATTTTGAACTAAACCCTATGCAAAATATAACTGGCGTGATCTACTTTTGAATTTTATGTTGTTATATACAACATATATGTAATTGACTTCTTTTTTATATTATTTTGATGCAGAGAAAACAGTATTGAAATTGTGTTGCTAAAACAGTGTGTCAAGAAAGATTAACTTGTTCCAATAGATTCATGCTTGTGATTACACTGTGTTCAAATTTAATGCCATTACATTTTTGCATGGAAATCTAATGTTTGCACCAAATGAACTCTGAATTCCTCTAAACATACCTCTTTTTCTAACCATATGTACATACAAAATCCATGATTAAATAATTGCTTTTATTGATGTTGAATATTTATTATATTGCTTACCTTTTGGATGAGTGACTGCTGGAGAAATTCACAAGCAATTTCAAACCATTGGTATAGTCTGTAACATTTATTCTGAGTATAATCCGCAAGTGTGAACCTTATTTAAAAAACAGTCATTTTACATACATGAATTTGTTTATATGTTAATGTGTTCAGAACTTGAATAATAGTAGTTGAAGCAACCAATACCATTTGTCAAAATGAGGCTTCCTAACATTTGTGACAATCACTTCTTGAATCTCTGATGTGGAATGTAGTCAGCAAAGCAATAAGTCAATTATCATTCATGTTTTGTTTTGCAGAAATTAAAATTGGGATAGGTTATGAAAACATGATGGTTGGAGCAGGCTTTATCATTAGGTGTATTTCCACTCTTACACGTCATGGTAACTATGATATGCATACAGGCATACACCAAACTGTGGTATACAATACAAAAGTTTGTTGCAAAATTGAATGTTAGTGCAAACACATGGAGTTAACCGATAATCAAAGATCAAATTGAATTGTAGCCTTGCATGCTTGAGCAACTGTTTTTATACTGAGAACATATATGCATGGAAAAATATGTTAGCCAGTAAATTGTGCAGCATTTTCTGTTCTCTAAATTACACAAGGAAGTTCATTTTTGTTAAAAATAATTGTCTATTTGCTGTAGTCAAGTAAAGTTGCAGACTGAAAAAGGTCATAGTTATTGTGGATCTGGTGTTAACCAAGATTTAGTGCAAAAGCAAAATGTGGCAACAAAAGTGCAGTACAGCAGCAAGTTTTTGTAGCTTGCTATAGGCAAAGTGACATGTTTAGTTTTTATTTTAATATGCTGGGAAGTTGTTATCTTTACAGTGAGGATACTTAACTCTGCCAGTATTTGCTGTTACATCACTTGACTAATGCCTATTCTAACTTCATTCTTTCTAATAGGTCTCTCTTATTACAAATTTTAGTATTCGATACAGGGGTGCAAAATTGTCTGTGAATTTTAGTAGCGCACACATATAAGCTTTGCCATACAGCATTCATGCATAAAGTATAAAATGTGAAAAAAAATTTCATGCACTCAAGGTTTTTGGTCGCACTGTACGAGTGCGTGACTGCATTTTTGCACCTCTGATTAATAGGTGTCTTCCATCCTTGTCAATTTTGATTGCAGTCATTGTCTGACTGTACTAATTTTGAAAATCATAGACTTCATCAATTATGCTGGTAATACTTCCCACTTGCATAAATGAGACCAACTATGGAGCTGTAATACAGGTAATGTCCCAAAAGAACATAAGCCATGACAATTATTGGCTTTGTTTTTTTGGTTTCTTTGTCTTTATGTTTTTGTGGGTCACCCTGCATGTGTTTATGGATGGATGCTGTTATTTTCACTGTGTATTTATAGGTGCCTGTACACTGCATTTGTTTTTTGAGTCACCATGCCTTTTTTACACCCTGTACCTGTTTTTTTCGGTCATAGATCGAAAGTTTTTGAAATGACCCAAAAAATTAAGTCATTTTGGTCAGAATGTTTGAAAATATAGGCTACAAAACACTGTTATGGTGAGTTTTAATACAACTGTGAGACAAATGACCAAAATGTTTCAGCGAAAAAAAACATCCCTTGTACCTCAAAAATGATTAGAATATTCCAGGTTGACCAGCATATTCACATTATACTTCATGATAGTTAGAATGTGCATTGTGCAGGGTCTGAAAAATGGAAGGAACACATACCATTTAAGCATGTCATTTAGAGAATAATCCATTGAGTAATAAATTTTGGCACATTTTGCCCTAGCAATGCACTTTAAGCAAAGCCACCATGCATTTTGTTATGCAGTGAGGATGAAGGCCTGATTGGGCCTCCTGTTCCATCTGACATCTATGCTGGTCTTGGGAACTCAGTTTCAAAACAAGAAGACCAGGATGGTTCAAGTAGTGATGAAGAGAAGGATGAGGTTTTTTCACTTACTATTATGAGTTTTTTACCATGTTTTAGGCCTTGTTTGGTGGATTTTTATTGGTGCTCTCGTTTTTTTGCAAAACATAATTACATTTTTATGTCTGAAAAAGTGCTACTGTTTCTTTTTGCTTTTGAAAAAAAGTTTTTTGTTCCCTTCGTCATAATTTTTACATTCTTCATAAAACTTACAAAATTTAACAAAATTATGCTTTGATACAGTAAATTCAAATGTCTTTCACAGAAAGCACAGCAATTCCTGTCTTTTGTGTTTATCTGAAGCACAAGCGAGTATAGTATGCAACAGCCTCAGACAAACTGATTTTCTCAGCAGCATCGCTATTTTTGTTTTCTTTTTCATAACTTCTGCATTTGACACAGTGGACTTGATGCTTGTAGGCAGTGTTTTGGTAAAATTGTCATATAACACAAACATTTGCTCACTGCTTCTCAGACTTTGTTGATCGGTCCAAGTTGCGATGCTTGATGTGGTGCTGACAGTTGCACATGAATTGCAAATTGAGCTGCTTTGAAACTGGCTGACCATTGGGTTTATCACAAATTGTGTATTCTATTTTCAAAGTTCAATGAACTGATGAATCGTGAATGAGTGAAAAACAATCGTGAATAAAACGTGTCGTTGTTAGAAGTCATAGTGTTTGACAAACGTCAGTTAAAGAACTTCTTTATAGATCTGTTAGCTGGAGTGCAAAACTGAGAATGGCAAAACCATCTTCATGAGCATTTCTACAAGTCTTTGCAATAATATTGTGCTCACATTACAGTTGCAGTTTGCTACTGATTTAACATTGCGTTGTGTGCCTGTGCTTTTTCGTAGAGCAGTACTTTTGTTCCTGCTACTCATGAAATTACTCTTAACCACGGGCTGAAACCAGTGTCCGCTCTTGCTCTTGACCCCTCAGGAGCTCGCTTAATCTCTGGTAGCTACGACTTCGAAATGAGATTCTGGGACTTTGCTGGAATGGACAGTGCGCTTCAGTCCTTCAGACATTTGACACCATGTGAATGGTGAGCTGTGTTAATTTGTGCTAAAACTCTTTTGCTCACGAGAAGCAATAGAGGATATTTTTGTCACAATACACAATTTATGGTGCACTTTCCAACGCATTTTGTATTTTTATCTCTTTGTTTGCCAGTCACCACATGGTCAATTTACAGTACAGTGCCACAGGCGAAAATGTTCTTGTTGTGTCAGCGAATTCTCAAGCCAAGGTCTTTGATAGAGATGGGTACGAAATACTGGAATGTATAAAAGGAGATCAGTATTTACGAGACATGTTTAATACTGCAGTAAGTGTACGTTTTCTTTTGCTGCTTCATTTACCTATATAAGTCCTGGACAATGACATGGTGCTGAACTGCAACCGATGAAGGCAGTAGTGTAGCCAGCCCAAAAATTTGGGGTGCCAAAATGTTTGATTTTATGCGAATAACACTATCTTGTTTGGGATACCGCCTCTCAAAGTACAAAATGACTGTATGTTCTAAAAATTTGGGGGGACATGGCCCCATAGGCTCCCCCCTGGCTACGCCTATGCATGAACGGGCTTCAGCTTGGGAGTTCCAAAATTTTTGAAAAATTACGATGCCCTACAGCCACCATCATTCCCAGTAACATTTTTCCCGGAGTGGTAAAAACTGACAGGTCTCCAGCTATGAGTCAAATTGCTTCTTTGAAAGGGCAGACTGCGATCTTGAGCCACGCAAGGTAACCAATCTGGATATAGGAAACCGATAGACAGGTTGGGCGTATTTTTTCCACTGGTAGTTCCGGCAGCTGAACCTGGCTGCAATGTATCGGCCACGCCTTTTCTTGGAACTCGAGGGGTGCGAAATGCAGTCTACTGGTTATGGGGCAACACGGTGACCTTGCTCGGGCTAGCTTCGGAATGTTCCAAAGCGACCATCTTCTCTCGTGGAAGCTGTTAAACCGACGGGTCCGACGTGTGGTGCAGTCACTATGTGTGGAAGTCGGGAATGGAGCGAAAACTCCATTAGAAGGGAACAGTATCAGTAACTAGTGCCAGACGTCTGGAACTGCAACGCTGCGTCAACATCGTTGATCACTAATTGCTAAGAAACCAATCTCAACGTATCTTGTTCTTGCTTCTTTAACTGTGCTTTTTTCTTTATGATATTTGCTGTTTTTTTTAAGTAAAATGTTAAGTACCCGATGTGAACCTGTAGGGACCCGATTTCTCTGATTATAGGGACCCGATTTTCTTTGATTCTGGGGACCCGATGATGATTTTCTCTGATTGTAGGGACCCGAATCGGGTACCTAAAACGCCTTTAAAAAACCCTGATATTTGGTGTTTTTACCGCATGGACTTGAATCGATCGTTTATATTTATTGAAGAATTGATTAAAAAACATACAGCAATAATTTTGCGTGTACTTTGACAAAATGGCTAAAAGTTTTTGCTTGCAAACTGCATACAACTCCTAAGTTTTTCAGTACTTTTTTTCGGCAAGCTTTTCTCTTCCTATTAACTTTCATTTTTGTTTGCAAGGGCCACACTGCCATGCTTACGGGTGGATGTTGGCATCCAAAGGTTAAAGGTGAATTTATGACCTGCTCGCACGACGGGACTGTACGTACCTGGGATGTAAAAGCGGAAGGGAAAAAATGTAAGGTGAGGTGTTTTTGATGAAGATCAGATGTTTAGTAGCGCTTATTGAGTATGCGCCTTTATTTGATGTTTTCGCTATGGCGTAAGCATGATGTTTGAACTCGTGTCACCACTTTTGGTAAAACTAAAGCAAAAGTCGTATTTCCATGCCGTGAAATGAAGCTTGCAGCCTACAAAGCACTAGCTAGAGAAGTTCGACACCCTCTCCAAGGTCTACTGGACTACGAAGCAACCATTTCCCTATCAATATAATATTTCTGGGACCAACATTGTGTGAAATTTTCAAGCGCTGATAAAAACTAATAATTAAGCCGAAGCTTTACGTGTAATGTTTCTCCTTCACCAGGAGTCAGACTATTGGTCTTACACTGATGTACTTTTCTGCGTTTCTGATGTTTTTTGTGCAAGCCGGCATCGCAAGCAAACCTGATGCCATTGGGCGCTTTCTAAGCAGAAATCCAAGCCTCAAAATTTTTGAGTTTCCATCTGCCAGAGCAGCTCGCCCTAACCAAATCAAGCTCACAACTCCGAGTAAAGTTTGTTCAGCAATAGTCGAACAAAAGGCATGTTTGTAGAACAGCAGGAAGGTCTTAGGCAAGGGCTTCCGTAAGGGGGGTCAGAGTTAAAGCACCCACCATGAGTTTGATAAGTTACAAAACTTAATTACGTGCGCAAAGGAGATCCTTTCTGTTTTTATATATTTTTTGCTTGTTCGTTATAAACTTAACGCAAATACCACAGAATGAGTTTGCACGCAAATTTCAAGGAACGTTGCAAATGGGCCAAAAAGAAATAATTAGGCTTAGGTGGGAACCTGCGTTATCTTCTGTATCCGTAACAGTTGCCTTTATTTTGTCTGCTATGGGTGGCTGCATTACCAATTACTGTAGCATGGTAGAACTGTTAAACGAACTCAAAGTCAGCAGACAGAACCATTCAGGCAGTCAATAATGTCTCAGCTGGGAAAAAGAAAACTAAAAGTTTGCTGGTATTCTATTCTAAGAAATGTCGAGATGATTCTAGGGATAATGTCACTGTATATTTTCTGACGTGGAGGCAGCAAGTTCTGTTAGTGCTGAAAGGCATACAGTTGTTGCAGTGACAAACAGAAACTACCAGACAGTTTTACAGAAGATTTTCAGGTGTCCAACCAGCCACCAGAGGCAAATTAGTGAATGGAGATTTTGGTGCAGAAAATTGTCTCGTGTGAACCCAAGCAAATGACCAACTGATGTGCTGGGCAGTATCAAATCACGTTGCTTTGACGCTTTCTCAAACATATTCACTTTGCTCCATATATTTTAAACCTTTCCGGTGACAACGCGTACCAGTTTGTCTACCTTACGCAGACTAAAAACGTACTTAGAAGTACGACTAGTGGTACCAGAATGAACGTACGTACTTGCATTGTTAAACATCAATCGAAATAACACTCTCTCCTTGGAAGTTGAACAGGCGTTGAGACATGAGTTTTTTTTATTTGATTTTGGTGACAGCAGTTGGCAGCAGACCTAAGCCTGAAATTTGCTTCTTGCCGTGGCGGTTGGGGTGACCGCTCTTGTCCAAGGAGTGCTACAGCGTAGAGATGGCACGGGCCGCTAACAGTCCAGTCTTCGGCCCGTCCGCTGAAGATTTTGGTACAGCCCGCTAACAATTTTTTGTAGCGGTGACGTCATTCCGGGCCGCTACGGTCTTCTCACCAACAAGGCTAACAATGAAATTGTTTGCTGCTGTTCTTTCTCTTTCACCGTTCTGCTCATATTCCATTTCGCTTGTTGCCATGCAAATCAGTGAACCATGTTAAGAATCAATCAAAGCAACAAACACTTTCATTTATAGTCTGTCGCTGTTGCCCAGGTTTAGGTTTAGGACAGGTGTTCCCAAACTTTCTCTGGCCATGTACCCCTTCAGCCTTGCGATAGATGAGCATGTACCCCTAAAATTTGTTGTGACAAAAAGGTTGACGAAACTAACAAAAATATATTTGCAAGTAAGCATGATTTTGGAAATAATATTCACAGATGAATGTATGAATATTTCGAAATGACATAGCCTATATGTAAACATATTTTTCCCTTCAATTGCTAACCTTAAATGTACCCCTTCAGATAGGAAAGGTAGCCGTAAGGGTACATGTATCCCAGTTTGGGAACCCCTAGTTTAGGATTAGAGGCTAAGTTTAGGTTAGGGCTTAAGGATTAGATTTAGGGTTTAGGTTTAGTATGTTACTACTAGCAATTGTAGTGCAACCTAGCGCACACTTGTCGTGTGTTACACGTCACAGCGGACGAATAAGTTTTCAAAAGTGAAGGTCCCATGGCCGACGTATAGCCACTGCCTTAAGACTACATGGTTTCAGTGTACAAAGGACAATGAACTGAAGACTTAAGTGTTGTTACTTGGAAGTGGCTACGGAACCACCCATGGATCTTCCTATTTCAAAACTTATTCGACCATACCGCATCACATGACGCGGTTCGAATAAAGCGGTCACCCAACCGGCATTGACCTGGTAGCCTAACGGATACTTCCCAAGTCTGCCATGCCAATGGTTGAGGGTTCGCCTCTTGACTTGGCGCCTTACGTTTTCGTAAGTGAATGCTTGCACGTTTCACTACATGGGACCAGTGTTTCTTTACTTTTTTCACAACTTTCCAAAGTTTTCCTTTAGGGGTTAGCGTTACCTTAGCGTTAGCTTAGCATTAGGGTTAGGTTAGCATTACCTTAGGGTTAGCTTGGCGTTAGGTTAGGGCTACGGTTAGGGTTAAGGTTAGAGCTACCTTTTGCGTTTACTATGTTTCTACAAAGCCTACTGCATTCTCCTCATGCGTTACTGTCAGGATAACACAAAACGGCTGGCCGGGCAGAATGGACGGCCGTGTTTCCAAATGAAAAACATGAATTTTCCGCCAGATGTCAGGCTGCACAGAAGGCCGGGCCAGTGGGCTGCACATTAAGGCGGGCTGCAGAAAAGGGTGGGTTGGAGGGCTGCCCTTTTTTGCAGCCCACTGGCCCGCCTTTCTGCCTTCTGTGCAACCCGCCGATAATTCACGTTTTTCGTTTGGAAACACGGCCTTCCAGCCCGCCCGGTTCGCCTGCCCTGCAATAAGTGTTATCCTACTGTCACGTTACAGGAGATGGTTGAATAAGGTTTCAAATTTAAAGATCCATCGATGGTGCTGTAGCCACTGCCTTGTTACTTGGTTTTTGAGTTTACGTTATATTACGGGCCAAGGGCTGGTCTGGGCCAGAAAATAATTTGTGGTTTAGCATAAGCAGGCCGAGCCGGGTCGTTTCTTGTTGCCTCCGGGCGGGCCGGGATGCAAAAGTGCTGGCACGTGCCATCTCTACTACAGCGATTCACTCAGTGGTCGGGGATCGAGCACCCAACCTTCATAATTGAGAGACGGTCACTTTACCACTGAACTAAAGCCGTTTGTGCCGCACCCAGACATGAGTTTGTAACTGCTTGACAATGCTTGCGTATTGTACTGCTGCTTGCTTTATATTCTTAGCATACTTTTGTTTTTGTTGCGAAGTAAAATGTGACATTATAACGAGTGAGACGTAATGAAACCCCCATGGAAATTTTCTGCGTATGCCACTGGTCTTAGGCGTTCTGGTGCAGTGGACTAACACATGGGCAGCTGTATGTAGAAGTTCCGCTAGCTTCCGATTTTATATGTTTACGATGAATCAATAGATGCGCAAATATCGACCAGAAGATTGGGTGGGCGTCTTTTCAACACACATGCAAATTACTTATGGTCAGGTTAGCTAATTCGTGCAACTGGCCATGCAGTCCGTGCCTAAAGTTCTGGTAATTTTCTGTGCTGCTGATTTTTTCGTCGCGATCCTGACATAATGAGTTTGAACGGCAAATTGAGAGAAAATGACACTCCAGGCTGCTTTGATTATCTTGTCAAGCTTTTTCTGCAAACATCAAAATAAAGCTATTTGGATTTGTGTTTTCAAAATTCGGACAAAAAAAAAAACTGTGCAAGGCGAGCACCAAGTCTCAAACATCCTTTACAGCAGGGGCGTCAAGCTAAGATACACAGTGATCAAAATTTGAAACTTGGGCAAAGCTTCGGGCCAACATTTATTGATTATACGCGGCCAAACACCAGCAGACAGAACATTGTGGGATGTGAAGATTTTGTGATGGCGCTATATGAAACTGGCGGTCCAGCTCTAGTAATCATCTGATAGTGCTTCCCGGGCCAAATATACTTACACTGCGGGCCAAGTTTGACCCGGGGGCTAGAGTATGATGAAGACATCTGTTTGCGATTTCTTCATGAATAGCTTTAAGATTTGTGCGTGAAGTCTTGTTATTGCGTTTCAGCGCGTTCGAATGCGCATCGATGGGTCGGGGCAGTAACGTGTTGTTCACGCTGAGTTTCCCAACTGTTTTTGCCCATTCTGTTTGTTTTGGAAGACAGTTTTTTGCTGATGACATAACAACTATTTTCGTAATGCAATTCGTTTGCTCGAGAATGATCCAAACCTTCGATAATAATGTAACATTGTCTGTCCTGTCACCACGGCAATCGTAACGATTTAATTTTACTGTCAGGTTGTGCGAAAATGCAAAGACAAAGCAGGGCGGCGTGCCCAGCCAACTTGCTGCTGCTACAGCAGAGATGGAAAGCTCCTCGCCGCCTCGACAAATGACGGTTCGGTTATGCTGTGGGATGAAAAAATGAAAGTGAGAAATTGTATTTTCCTACTATGAAGACAAAGTTGCATATTGATCATAACGCTTAGGGCAAAAGCGATGGCGGCTTTAAAACGCAATCTGGTTTCGCTGGAACTCGCATTTAAAAGTCGGACCGAAGACAGGGTGTTGTAAGATCGGAACCTGGTCGTTGCCGCAGGGGATTGGGTAGTGCTGGGCCACCTCATCTGCTCTTGGTGCTTTCCCGGATGTAGTGATGACGATTGTTGTCGTTCGTTGAATGTGACAAACCGTTTTGCTGTTTGACCCTCCAACAACCAGAACCTGGTGACGCGCCTGCCGTATGTGCCAACGCTTACCGGGACTGATAATATTGTTACCAGTTCCGGTAAGCTTTTTCGCTTAGCGATTTTCGGAACGACCTCAGGCCCTCTGGACATGCTCTCAAAACGTTAGCGTAAAATCTTGTTAAAGCATGAAGAATGGCTGCTTTGCGCGACGTAGAAAGTAGATAGAGCTGAAGCCGACATCAGATAAAAGATATGCGTGGCAGCATTTGCTCGGGCGTTGAAAGAAAACGCCAGGTAAACACATAAAGTTGAGCGCCGAGCACCTGAAAGCAATCAGCGAGCGTGCAAACTGTCAGTGGATTAAGTTTAAGTTTATTGATGAAAATTATGACTGCGATGAATAAACGTGAAATGCCGCAGAACAATGAAATACCGTTGGTTGTTCACTCTGGTGCCCCTCCACAGTTTAATAGCCTCTGAAGTTTTAAATTGATTAACCACATTTGAGTCGATTTAACTTTATTAGATGGTCCACGCATTTGCGTGAGGAAACGCTGGGTCGCAAACGGTCTTTCGTTAGTGTGCTCAGAATCCTCAATAATCTGGAAAAGCGGAGAAAGTGTAAACCCCAGTAGAGGGTAACTTTGCCTGGAATATTACAACCTGAAGATGGCGTGAAGTAGGAGATTCATCCCAAAGCTTTTCGTCTGACACTCTTCAGGGGATATCGTCAGAATGAAGTGGAGATACTACCGAGCTGGTTTGTATACAGAGAAGAAGAGATCTCATTGGTTAAAGCAGTGGCCAATAAGAAAGGGTTTAGGAGATAAGAAAGGCGAGTTGTCATTGGTTGAAGATGTAATTTGGACCTCGTCGAAACGTTGGACCGGTCAACCAATGGAGAGTTCAAGAGGTTTAGGAAATCTTCAAGGAGTAAACGAATTCTTTTTGTTTGCAGAGAAGAGGATTCAGAGATTTGATGAAAGTCGCTTCCAGGGCAGAGAGATGAAATGAAGTGCGAGCTCGAGCGAGGACAGAGAATTTGTCCTTATTGTAATGTAAGGCACATT
>Ga0210059_1004236_pt1 | contig 23112 bp, 16 predicted proteins | sample Ectturendosymbi2_FD_188042 | JGI IMG/M metagenome (GOLD analysis project Ga0210059, IMG submission 188042) | Ecteinascidia turbinata endosymbiont from Florida, USA - Sample 2 (SPAdes) (version 2) | ecosystem: Host-associated > Tunicates > Ascidians > Unclassified | place: Key West, Florida...
TTGTTGCAAAATAGGTCTCCAGGGAGAATATCTTCTGCTGATTTGTCCAAGACATTTTTGGGGCAACTATAGCTGCAAACGATCATCCATAGATTCACCTATCACGTCCTGCAACAGAAAAGACATTCGTTAAAAAATGTTTTTTTTATCGAACAAAATATGGGTACGCATCTTTTTGAGTCACCCTGTAATTAGTCCCAATGACTTAATGTTCAGCAAAATCTGCTTCTTACAGCCTCTGCAACCGCATCGTTGCGGTAAGGTTTGAAGCAAAGTGTCCGAGGACGTTTGGTCAGCCGCAAGATTAGTAAGTTCCTCGTCCACTCATTATTGCTTTTAGCGCGCTGTGTGGGTGGACTGCTTCGGATATCGCGGCACGTTTGCATCAACAATGCTGGTGGTCTGCTCCATAAAACGTGCGCTCAATTTCCGGGTTCAAATGCCTGGATCTGAGACGCTGAGGCGCATTATTTGTGCTGCGTGGGAATTTCCATCTGTTGCCACTTATTTCATTTCTTGTTTCGTTTCAGGCGATGGTTTACAATCAAAGACAACAAACTATTCTACCAAAAGCGAAAAGTAAATAGTTGTTTCGGCGTTTTTCTCTGTCGTCGTAAAAAAGAAAGCGAACCTTAAGTTGCCGTTAACATTATGTACGTATTTTTAGTTAGCCAGACGTTTCGCTTAACCGCGTCGTTAATGACGAACAAGGATAATTTCCGCCATTACATAAATTGCAATAAAACTTCAAGCCTGCTTTTTTTTCGCAGAAACATTTTGGTCGTTTGTACCATAATAGTATCAAAACTCGCCGTAACAGTATTCACTCGTCTAAATTTTCGGTCATTACGACCAAATTGGCTTAATTTTTTTCAATTCCAAAAAATTCTGTCTGTGACCGAAAAAACAACTTCAAGCTGATTGATTCGTGCGTGTCTTGTTTTCATTCGAGGACGACATGACCGTGATCGTGGAGGACATCCGGCTCGTCACCGTGAGGCCGAATGATGACGTAGAACGACGCTTCTGCTTTGAGATTATCTCTCCCGGGAAAAGTTTCCTGTTGCAGGCAGAGTCGGACGACGCGCGCACAGCCTGGGTGAAAGCTATACAGGTTCTCCTCTTGGTCTATACTTTTTTATTCCCGCTCATAAACGTCAGTTTTGTTTTGCCTTCGTACTCGGTTTATGGTTTGCGTAAATTGGCTGCACCTGAAAGTTTAAGTGTGTTGCTTGTTGTTGTCGCGGCATGCACGCAAAAAGTGGAAAGCATTACGTCCCCGGCCTGTTACATCCATGCAGCATTTGTTTGTTGCAAGTTTACTTCAGTTTTTTTTCGACAGTGCATACAAGTTTAAACTTTCCTTCATTCGGGTTGTTACCCAAAACACCTATGTAAATACCGCGTAAGTGCGTCCACGAACTACTTAAGGTAGTAGGTCGTGGTGTGTCATACAGGTCGTCGATGAGTGACGGACCGTAGCAACTACGCTAACATAGGTTCGAAACGCTCGTGATGTGTTTTGCTCTTCAGGTCAGGCACAATAGTTAAATTGCTCATTGTTGTTAAGCTGAATGTTATGTATTTAAACAATCCAAAGAGACAAAAGCAGATTGTATAGGCATTTAACTTCTTTATAAATTTATTTTTTATAATTAAAGTAAAAGTGAACAATTTTGGTGATACGTAGGATTGATGCAAACACATACTACGAGTTACACAACAAAGCACGGCTTTACTTCAGTGTACCATATCGTGGTAACATTTGGTGTGCATTTTCAGAAATAATGGCGGATACAGTTCCACAAAATTATCCCCACCGATCATTACATAAACAGTTTTATTGTAAATTTTGTACGAAAGTTCCTTGTGTTCGTTAAAATGTCGACCGGATCACAGGAAACGAAAATGTTGTGAAACTAGGGATCCCTCCCAAAAACGCCAGGTGCGAAATCGGTGTAAATAATTCAGTGAGGGGTTTGCATGGCGAAAGTAAAAGTTTTTCTTGCAAGTTATTGCCATTCACTGTTACTTTATTATTATCACTGTATTGAGCGATTGACTATCTCTATGTTTAGTCGAGCATCGGAGCGGCATTCAAAGAAACGATGGAGTCACCAGCGCAACAACAGGTTTGTTGTTTATCTGAAATTTGAGTTTAGTAACTAGCATGCAATGGTGTGCAACCACTTCTTGCCGAGCGAAGAAAACTCCAATAAACGATTTTACTCCAACTTCTACTGCTTTCCGCACCTCGTGGGTAAAAAGAGACGAACGATTTTTGTATTTAGAAGCACGCGAATGACAATTGTAACTGTCGTAATGATTATAGCTTGCCAACTTCAAGTGGGCTTAACAGCAAGGAGATCTTTGTTAACACGCAAGTAAACAAATGAAACCCATGTAGGTCCTTTGTTTCAATGATGCTAGTGTGAGGTGAACCTTCAATGTGCCCACGTTTCTCGTGCATTTTCCAGACACCCATCAGCAACGTCGGGACGAACAAAGCATTAAACTCAGTTTCAACTTCCTTGACAAGGACCTCCTCCTATTCCTCGTCAGCGAGCACTGGTGACCTTTCGTTGACCTTTGCCTAATGTCGAAATCGTTTACTTTTTTAAACAAACTGTTCGTCCAAGTGCAGAAAAGAACGCGAAGCACTTGCGGTTACTCTGCGCACAAAATACCACAAAAGCGTCGTGCTAGAACGCTGCAGTCCGTATTGACTCATGTCAACCATTATCAAACCTCAACGTCGTCGTGTGTGTATTGAATACCTAAGATTGATTGCACTATTGCAGCATCAGCCGAAGGAGCTGTCCAAAGTAAAGGGGACAGTGCAAGCAAGGTTTCCTTTCTGGAAAACGGCAGCCACAGCGCGATGGCCACTGTCTATCAAGTGCCTGGAAACAATGCGTGTGTTGACTGCGGCCGTTCCGGTAAGAGTTTGCCAAGGCTTCGCCTTTAGCTCGAATACGTAGATTTAAGTATAGTCTTGACTTTTCACTTTTGCTTACTCTCTAACGCAAAAAGCAACTGTCGTTGTGTGTGTACTTTACTAGCGTAAAACAGGAGAGCGAATTGCGTTATTATCACCAGACACAAAAGGAAAGCAGTTAATGTTTTCACGACAAAGATCCACTTCCAAGCCTCTTGTATAATCGTTTCAGAGAAAACTTGCTTTGTGCAACGTTTTGACAGATTCTTCGTTTGTTTTTTGAAACTTCTCTGACTGGTTGAGACTCATGATCTTTTAAGACAATGTTGCTCCTTGCATTTTCTGCATTTCAGCAGAAACCTTGACCGGTCCTATGCTGTCGCCACACTTGCAGTTTGCTTGTATCGTTTTCCAAAACCGATCACTGACCTGCGCTGTTGATTATACGTTGAGCAAGCGCACTACACGAGTTGGTCTTTTGTTTTTCTTTTTTTTGTCACCGCTTGATTTGTTTGTTGTCCAGATCCGCGTTGGGCCAGTGTTAGCCTTGGCATTACGCTGTGCATCGAATGCAGCGGCGTGCATCGGAGCCTGGGAGTTCATGTGTCAAAGGTCAGGTCGTTGACGCTCGACCAGTGGGAACCTGAATCTGTCAAGGTAACCTTTCAATTTCATGCAAAAAGTCATTGATATTCCTTTTTCGATGTTGTCACGCGAATAACTTCAGCTACGCGAGTTGCAAAGTGCAACAAGAGTCGTCAAACCCGCGCAACCAAAAAGCTTACCCGGGTAAATACGGCGTTCAAACGCAAAGACAGATGATCTGGAATAAGTTTCTAATTAGACTCCGTAGCCTTAAGCCTGATTTACACTGGGAAGTGACGGAAAGCAGCCAGACATGATTGGGATTGACGAGGCGCGGTTGTTGTTTTCACAGTCTACACTTGGAAGCGGCGTTTTCATGCGTCGGTGACGTAGCAACTACTCATACAAGCACGGGTATTTCTGCACTTCCAAAATTAACGTTTCTTTATTATCATCAGTTACTAATTTCAGCTCCATGATTTAATTATTTGCACCTGTTGGAACTAACTTTCAAGTATTTTGGTAGTGTTACTATTAACTTTTTTTCTGTACTTTTAATAATGTAACTACTTTTCTAAATATGTGTTCACAATACTAGCAAGAAAGAAATGTATTTGGAAACATTCTGTAATATGTAAAACTGACCTTTGGAATTATTTCATGTGGAATCATTTCTGCTTCATGAAATTGCTTTTCTATATACTATCTCTTCCACTGCAGAGACATGTAAATAAAAGTTACCTCACACAGTTTACAAATAATCTGACATGCTTTTTCATACCAGCCTACATATCACAGATATGCAACAAAGAAGTAAACTATGAAAATTGCAACAACAATGCAGACTCCAAAACATTTCTAAAGTAGTAAACTTAAAAAAGAAATCATTTGAAGATGATGCTGTATTCAAACGTATTATGCCTACAGAACTGCATTGCTTCTGTGGTACTGGTACAGTTTTATGGCCTACACCAGGATTGACAGGTAATCTGTGATATTCATCAGAGCATCGAATGGACAAAAATAATGAAAAAGTGTGCTTAAGTTTAAGTATTTTGCTGAAAACCCGCTCAGTGAACTCGACAACAATCTCCTCCCTCCATGATACTTTCACTGACACATCCTGGACGCGAACCTTTGCAAACCGCAGTCACCGAAATCGTAGAAGTGGTTGAAACGACACTGAGCGTTTCCAGCGCAGACACGCGGCAGGAGTGGACAAACGCGCAGCGACGCGGGAAAAATTCAAATTAAATTCGGAACTGGAATTGCATTTAATCAAACCAAGTTCATATGAGAATTGCAAAGGTTCTTACGCCAAGATTGGCGCGTTTCGCGCTGTACAGTTCGCCTGGATGGCTGGAAACTTGTTTCGATGGAGCCGATGCTACTGTCATAAGTTGGTAGCATGTACTAGCTACTGTTCGTCATAATACCCAGTGATTGTGACAGCACTTTCATCTTTTCGCTGCGGTTTCCTTGGGCGAGATGCATTCTTGTACCACATGCTGAAAAAACGCTTATGGACAAAGCAACATTTTCGGTAAAACCGGAAATTGGATTAGAAGTATGATTAGGGCACAGAAGCTTTTCACGAGTTACATTAGAATTGTCGGCATTTCGCTCTCCTTGGTGTAATTAGAGAACTAGAATTATCCAGTTGTCCAAATCTGGGACGGTGGCGCTCATTATGGCGGGCGCTCAAACGTGAGAGCTTGCAAAGGAGCCTGCAAAATCATGGCCAACGCAAATATACGCCGGAGAATTCGCGTGATAAGAAAAATAAATCGTGCGATTTGTGGCGGGTCAATGACGGTTAACCCGGTGCAAACTGGTTCGAGACAAAACTCTAGCAACCGCCCTTTGAACTCACAGTGTGCAGTTTCCTTAACGGAAACGTGTGAGATGTGGTGCAGCCCAAATCCGTCGAGGTATGTGTTGCAGGAAATCATTTTCTGTTTCGGTCCAACAAGCGTGTTGTAAAATCTGCTGGGGGCCAGGTTTGAAAAACTTATATAGCTTAACTACGGACGGCAGTTGGTGGCGAGCTGAAGCAAGGCCTCCAAGATAGTATTTTCTAGGAGGCCTTGGCTGAAGCGTGAATAAAGCTTCTTGCCGGTGCATTGAGGTTGACCGTCTTTCTCAAGGATCCCTACTATGGGCCACTCTTATTTTCCGTGGATCGATACCACTTCTTACGATTGAGAGGTGGACATTGCCATTGAAGAATCGCAGCCTTCCTTTTGTTTTCTGCGGGCGAGTTGGTCGGGTTAGTTTCCCCAAGTTACTGCCCGGAGCGAGGTGGTCGGGTTAGCTTCACCGAGTTGCTGCGAAAGTGGGTCGGGTTGAATGAAACTTTTGCATGACAGGAGCTGACATCTAGTTCTTCTCAGCGGCGGTCTCGGTTATTCGCCAGTTAAATTTTTTTCTGACACTCTTTCAGATCATGATGAGACTTGGAAATGAGCGCGTGAACGAAATATTGAACGCAAATTTGAAGCCGGAACAAGCGATCAGACCGAATTGCTCCATGTAAGTTGTGACATCACAGTCCGTCAAAAAATTTGCTTAAAACTGTTTGCGACGTCTTAGTTTTTACTGTAAGTACAATAAGCAACACATTGTATGTAAGATCGTTGTTATTATTAAAAGCACTGTTTACGCGCGACAGGCTCTCTGTGGATAAATGTTCATCGTTTCATTCCTTTGTTGCAAGTTGAACGTTCAGTTTTAAAGATACTCGTTGGCCGATTGAAGGCGGCTTCACACAGAATCCGGTTTACGCATCAGACCGTCAACGGTTAACGGTCCGTTTTAGGAACCGGCTTACGTGTTCCGGGAGGCTATCACACAGAATACCGGCGTCTTTTCGCGAACGGCTTACCATGTTCAGCAGGAATACTTCATCGTCCTGTTAATTTGCACTGAACTGCTGTTGTATTTTTGTTGCATAAATTCTGCTAATTCGAGTAGGCATGCTGTTCCATAAATAATACGTTTTTCGAGGAACTATCTGTGGCAGATTTCGCAGTGCGTCTTTAACTTATTGTCAATCACTGTGTTTACTAAGCACGTAATAATTGGGCATTTATCAATTTTAAAAGCTTGTCAAAAATGTGAGGCCCTCTGACCTGCATTTTAAAGATTGGCTTTATTTTACAGACTGTGTATATCGTGCTTGCAGGATTTCAGCAAGCATGCAAAGCAATGTAAAACGACCAGTCAGTGCTCATCATATATTCAGGACCGAAACAAAGGAAAACCAGGGGTGCCCAATTAGGGATGGGGGTACAAAATACCCCAATTGTGAGTTTGGTTGGGCTGTTTTGACAGAGGAGTTGCCGCTTAGAAAATCGAAGAAATCACCTGTTTTTTTATTACAAAACATTAGTTGGCTCAAGACATCTACAGGGTTCCCACATATTTTTAAAAATAATTTTCCATACTTTTTCAATACCCTTCAATACTAAATTTAGAAAGGCCAATACCATTACTTTTCTTCGTTTTTTAAAATTCTTAATCATGAAACTCAATTTTACACATTACATAACACTGCGTAAATAATGAAGTGCTTTGCCTGTCAGTAAAATTCTGCTCAGATATTACTGATTTCTTTTCCATTTAGAACTTCCATACTTTTTCAATGCCTGATGTACATTTTGGCCAAATTCAATAATTTTTCAATACCGCGTTGGAACCTTGCATCTAACTGCAATGCTGGCTAAAGTTGAATGGCTGTACAATTGAGCAAATATCCACACCAAAGAACCTGGGTAAAAGTACCAGCAAATATAATACATTTCCATACGACAATTTATTACAGTTTTCTTCTAAGATAGTCATCTTTGTTTTGATGTAGATAAAAGGTAGAAACAGATTTCAGCAAGCTGGGCAGATAAAAGAGTTAATGAATGCCAAGTTGGTTCACAATGTTCACAAACGTATTTGCAACTATACACAGTGTTGCTGTGGATGAGCTTAACTCCAAATGCAATGAGATAGTATATAATGAGTTTATTGAGATAATCTGCAGTACAACACTGTGTCAAATAACACAATATCTTTTTATTACAAACTTTTAAAATTTTCGCAGATGCTTTTTAATATCTACAATGATGCTGTATGCTGTGATCTGTCTCAGCATGGACATTAGCAGAAAAAAATGGTTGAGCTTAGGGAGTTGTACTAAGGCTTCACTAGTCTTTAAAAAAAGTTGTTCTTGTTTATTGACATTTTGCATATGAAGATAATTCTTTATTGATTAAAACCATCAATAGCCACTAGCTTAGTCTTGTACCAAGATGTTTGTACTTTCACAAGCATATCTACATTTTAAATGTTATCTGACAAAAATTTCCATCAGATACATTTGAAAAATGCGGTGCGAATGAAAGCGAGGAAAATGGTACTATTCAACGCAAACATGATAATTTGTCAAGATTGAATTCATATTATCTGCTTGCCATTCAAGCCTGCAAATTTTGCTTTTTGTTTTAGTTGCACTGCTTACATATTTGTGAAACCGTTTGACCATCTTTCTGCTTCATAAGGTCATACAGTGATGAAAAAAATGTTTTACTGCCTCTGAAAGTTAAATTGAAAACATAAACATAATGATTAGTCATAATGCATTTACTCTGTAGGATAAGTTTCATCTAAACCAGCATTGTAACATACATGCGTTTTTTATGCTCAAATAAACAACTGAATCAGTTTAACCCAAGAAATTAGTAATATAATTTCATGCCTGTTGGCAACACCAGCTAACCAAATAAGCTTGTAGAAGTGAGGTTTATATTTTCTTTAGGCTGATGACTAAAGCAATGTTTGTTTACACTGGAATATTTGCAATGTTCATCTACATCTGAATTTAAGGCTTACAAGCTGTTTTTTTTCGCTGGAACATTTTGGTCATTTTTAGCTGAGACATTTTGGTCACTGAAACATTTCAGTCATTTGTCTCACAGTTCTATTAAAACTTGCCGAAACAGTGTTTTTTAGCCTATATTTTTAGACATTCTGACCGAAATGACTTAATTTTTTTCAGTCATTATGAAAACGTGTCGTTCTGTGACTAAAAAATTACTGAAAAAAAACAGCTTACCAGTTTGTTTGAAAGAGCAGGTCAATGCTACACACTTATGCCAGCAACACACTGAGTGATCAGTTTTAGGTCAACTCTACAGCATTCTTGTTTTCAAATTCCATTATCAAGATATTCAGCTCTTTATCACTGAACATTTTTTACATGCCTTGCTAGCTGATTAAATCCAATAAGAAACTGTTGTGTGTTTATACAACTGCTATTACATATAATAACGTTGTACCACATGCAATATCCTGCAAAACAAGCACCAGCACTTTGAAAGATCAAAATACAGACATTAGAAATACTTTGAGGAAAGAACGCAACACGATTTAACAGAGATGCAGAAATATCAAACAGTGTTTGCAGCTTTAAGTTAACTCAGTTGTAAGGTAATCATAATAAAAAGTTTATGGACAGTATTTACATCCGTAATATTACTTGTTAAAATGCCTTACAGTTGATCACTTGAACTTGAACAAGCAAAAACAGGCAAGGTTTATTTGCACTGAATTATTTTATGCTTGTGCCTTAGTGGTATGCTAACTGGACAAATTCAAGTTGTTATTATTTGATAACAGTCTGGAATACACAAAAGCCAACCTGCATTCAATCTTGGAGTCAGCAAATAAAAATATCCCTCTTCCTTGAAGAATGTATATTTCCATTTTATGTTTAAAGCAAAATTCTTGACAGCTTTTTTCTGTGTTCTGATGCTATTTGGCCACTCTTTGCTTAGCTCTCAAGTATTGTAAACTAAAAAGGCACAATGCAAACAACCTTAGGCTAGCCTATATTGTGGGCCTGTTGGACTAAAAGCAAATGTGCAGTAAACTCATATCTAGCTGAGCTGTCAACCTGCAAAACAGAAAACTAACTGCAAATACTGAAATATTTGAGTTCCTTATGCCAGTAATACTGATAAAGACAATTTTGAATGCAAGGCTGAGCTACTGTACATGTAATTCAATCACATCATACAGTAACCAGTGTTAAAAAATTATTTCAAGCAAAGCAGTACCGTGGCTATGCTGTTCCCTTTAACATATAGTTACATTTGCTTTTTTTTTACAGAAAACAATTGATTTCCGTTCACCAGTAGTACTAGTAATGATTTAAGGAAACACAGTGTGTGACTGAACCCTAATTACATTGACACTTATCAGTCTTACATGAGAATTAGGATAAGTCTAACACAGATACCCCAGACAAATCAACACTAATTATGTTAACAAGTTAGTGTCATTCACCCATCATCATGCAGGGATACAGTAGTGTGAGAAAAATGAAGGCATTCTAACATCAAAACTTTGAGGTAAACAGCAAACCGAGACAAAGAAAAAAGTGAAAAATAAATAAATGGGAGTGCACATTGGTGCTCAAATGCAAATGCACATATTTTGCAATCCATTTACAGTATGAGATGGACAGCCAGTAAATTTTCCTGATTTTTAAAGCAGGATATGGCAGTTAGCTTTGTAGCATTTATATTTCTTATTTTTTATGCTTGGTTTGTGCACAGTGCACACTAGTTTTTTTTTTTTTACTACACAAAAGCAATACTGATAAGACGCGAACACCAAAACAACGCAACAACCATTGCAGTTGGTCACCATCATACAGAAGCGTTGAATAATACTGTACGTCTGAACAACAAATTATAAATCATATATCAGGGGTGGCCAATTCTACTCTATGTATGAGCCGCATATCCTAAAACCCAAGTTACAAAGCACCGCAACATAAAAATCTAAAACCACAACTTTATTTTCAATCTACGCTTCTGTGACATCAACTACCGAATAATTTTTTGGAACAACTTATAAAATCTACGCTTCTGTAATATCATTCTTTTTGGAACTTACAAAAGTAAAACTGTACGGTACGCTAGCTACCATACGCTAGCTTACAATGTTTCTACACTTTGCAGTAGAAATAAAAAAAGCTTAAAGAGCCACGTACAAAGGTTCGCCTGTCATATATTATGGCATACACATTCACAGCATATGTTTGAAACAGTGCTGCACTGATTTTAACACAACCCAACAAAAGTAATGAAAAGAACCAAGAAGGATTCAAACGTAATGACAAAAATAAACAATTACACAACATGTAACAAAAGTGTCCACAGTGAAACAGATGATAAATACAGAAAAAAAAGATGATGGTGGGCAAGTAGTGCATGAAGAGTTGAGGGGCATGCAGATGAATGAATGAGAGAGTCGTTCACATAGGTGAGAGAAGTGAGGTTATAAAGCAGAAAGCCATGCAGCAGGCAGACATTACAAATTTAAGGTAGACTCCTTATAATCTGTATTTAGGTTACAACTTGCACATACTGGCAATTTCTCCCATCGTTTTTAAACCAACTAAACATCTTAGATTTGAATGCAGTAATACTGTATACAAAGTACAGTACAAAGCAGCCATTACTGTCGTTGGTTTGTGTCCAATGTTAACTTAATCTTTAAATTAATAGCAGTTGATTTTTTGACATACCACAGTCAGGGAATTAAATCTGTAGTGATATCAGTGCCAATTATACAGCAAGGTTAAATGAATGTCAGTGCATTACATCAAATGTCTACTTCTGTGTAATTTAAACAAGGTGATTTGTAAGTACTTAATATGATACAGGCACTTAACCAAAGTGATATGTAACATGTTATGCAATTTCTCCTAAATGTGTAGCTTACACTTTTACCAACGTGATATATACAGTATGATGCACTTAACCAGAGCAAGACTGTCTGTTACTTATTTCAACAAACTATAATAAAGAACATGGAACGGATGATGGAATTGTGCATGCTATAAGCAGAATTCAGACCCTTGATGTAAAACATGATTCAAACTTTTAAGTGTACGCTGTTTAGCGTTAGCCTACGGGTCATTCCATGCTTACTTTGAAATTTTCAAGATTTTTTGTAACCATATGTCATGAAACCTTTTTATTTGTACTTTTTCTTAAAGAGTATAAAAAATGATGAAGAATAAAAAAAATTTTGAAATTGCTTTAATGCTTCTCGTGTTATTGTGATGTGAAATTTGAGCCACTAGATGGAGATTTTTCCCCCGCTTTTCAGAAAATCAGTTGCCACATGAATACTAGGGCAGCTGAATGCATGAAAATTGGTACCAGGTTTTTTTTAGGTCTGGGAATCCATTTTTGAAGTCAAAAATACCCAAAAATGAGTCCTTCAGGGAGTCAATTCATCTTGAAAAAAATTTCATACACACTTTGGCCACAAATGTGGGGATGTTGGCGAACGGCTGCAAAAAAATTTTTTGCACATACTGTAGTATACAGCATATATTTTGCGAAAATGATAGTTTTTTTTATTTACTATTTATTTCTACCAAAAATATCAAGGTTAGTGTAAAGTCATGAAATGCTGAAAAAACAACCTTTCACAATACACATATATACTGCCTTAGAGCTGATTTACCAATTACCAGTGATTCTAAATTAACATTTCTAATCAATTTTGAAGTTGCTTGATGTAACTCTTCACTGACTATGCCCCTGTTACTGCTATAAATTATGGAATGTTAGAATTTTTTAGTTAGACATAAGTAACATGTTCCCTAAATTGTGTTCTAACATTCATCCAACATTCCATAAATTAAGGTTACGCTATAACTACACATTATGACTGAGATATACATAACAATTTAACTTATGTCTTCCATCAAAGTGCTAGTACATCAGTCTAAGAGCACATATCACACATACAAATATTATGCTATAAAAACACAGCAGAGTAGCCTATAATTCACATACTCCTGGAAAACAATTAGAAATAAATACGAATGGAGTTGTACATCCTTCAGGATAAACATAAGCATCCTGGACAGTGAAAATAATGGACTACAGAAATACTACTGTGCATGCAATATGCATTCATACTTCATACAACACATTTCAATTGCACATGCTCACACTGTATGCCAGCATGGATGAAAGATTAAAAAACTCATAAAACTAAAAAAAATACATACATTTAAAGATAGTGGTCTGGGCTTTCCATAAATTATATATTACCACTACAGCCAAAACCAAACCATTGGCTAGTTGTGATAATTTATAGAAACTGTATGTTTTTTCAGTTAACACTTCACTTACGACACCACAGATTTATGACAATGCACCTAGTAAATGTGTATGATCACTGAAAAATATGATAAAAGAGTATACGCAAAATTATAACATGGGGCATTGGGACAATTAGGGCTTTAATTTATCTTTAATCCCCAAATTTCTCATATCAACTAGCATTGTAATGCTTGCTGAATTTAAACTTATAGTCAGCATTGTAATTGAATATACTTTTCTGGGAAAACAACAGTAGTGTTCACTGGCACACCCTGTTCCAGAGCTCCAAAGGGGAAGGGGATTACAATGTAATATAAAACGTTCACTCAAAGTGCATAGAATTTTTTGACTTTGCTCGTTTTTAGCCCTAACCTAAATTGACTATTTTCTGATAAAAATAGTTAAATCTGACCCAGATTTTTGTGATTTGTACTACAATGCACTATTTTAGGTTATCCATCATGAGACAAAATCAATCTGCCTGGGTGCACCAGTGATTGTGTTGATAGTTTAAACTGACATATCACGAGATATGCACAAAGCAAAGACTTAGTTGTGATGTTTTTTATGATGATATGCTAGGTCATATCAACCTTAAACTGTTTTGTTTATAAAGGACTGTTAAAGTGCAGAAGTTCCACAAGAAACACTAAAAGACAACCCATATGCAAGTAATCAAAGGCAGTTTTCTATCATATTACAGGTATTTATGAAGTCATTAGCTAGCAATTCACAAGGCTGTTAAGTAACAGATAGTATGTGAATGTCACTTGTGATGTCATAGAACAGACAAAAGAAATTTGTTTAGAGCCAACCAATTTGAAGTAAGCCGGAAGCCGGTCGAAACCCAGAAAATTCACCCGGATACGGCCAACGGAGCCTGTGTGAAGGCTGCCGTTGGCCATAAGCCGGATCGTAAGCCGTAACCTGATTCTGTGTGAAGCCGCCTTAAGGCAGTCCTTCCTCACTTGCATGAACTCCCGACGCACTAATCCACTAATCCTCACCAATCAAAAGATAAAGGTTGCTATTCAAGTTTGCGCGTTACGTAGACTCAGAACCGTCGCCAAAAAGTTTTCAATAGGGGGGCTTTGCGTTTTTGCGGGGGAGCTTGACATTGTAAAATTAACTAAAACTCCACTGATTTATAGTGTTTCAATTTGGGGGGGCTTGGAGCTTTGTTTGGGGGGGGATAAGCCCACCAAAGCCCCCCCCGTGGCGACGGGACTGCGTACACTATGCGTAGATCACCGGGTGAACTTACGACTTTCGGCCCGCCTGCCCTTCAAGTCCCTTTTTCTTATAAGATATAGCTCTTAACTCATTAAGGTCGGGAAACTTGTTCGACAAATAGCTCTTCTCGGTTGGAAAACTTGGAGACGCTCTATGTATGCTAGGATCCCGAACACTTCTGGCTGACTTCTGGCTCAAACCACAATTAGGCAGCTTTGCGAACGACATGAAGCGAGCGCGTTGCCCTTAGTATTGTACATAATGCCTTGCATTTTAGTTATGCTCAGTCATCGCAAGAAAACATACACTGCCAAAAGCACTAAGGTCCAGAACCAGCTCTGACTATTGCGTGCACAAGTAGCATTTCGCAAAAGTGACAAAACACAGCAATATTGGATTCGGAGTCATCCTGAGATTTAACTGCTCGACGACTTGATTGAAACTGTCTTGTTTTGTCCGCAGAGCTGATAGGCAAGCTCACATCAGGGCTAAGTACGTTGACCGTCAGTTTGTGATGAGCATTCCTGCTGTGTTGAATCGGCAACCCGCCCACAAAGGAACCAAAGGTCAAAGGTATACCCGCTGGGCAGTCAGTCGCAAGAAGAAGGTGGCATCCTTGGACGCGTCGCAGTCGCCATCGGTAAATGAGCTCAGTTTTGACTTTTTCGCTTCTGGATCAATGCCTTTTTATTCGAGTATTTTTTAATAAAACGATTGTTTTTCGCAGCTGTTTCGAACATTTTGGGTGAAAACATTCATCATGTTCCAATAGCAACGTAACGCTTTGTTGTTAAGAAAGTATACTTCATTGTCATAAAATGTGTGGTTTCGTTTATTGACTGAGTGGGAATGAATGAAACATTCAAGATGGATTTACTTCTGCATTTGGATGGTTAGTGTTTACTTAGATCCACCGCAAGAGATGAAATGAAGTATGCACTTCAATGGAAATCGGAATAGATGGCTCATATTTCATACATAAGCCATGGCTGTGTTTCGATTAGTGTGCCAGAACTATTGCCTTCAGTGCCTTTAACTACATGTTTCTGAGAATTTTAGCTTAAAATGAGCTCTTCTCCCAAAAATATACGCAGTTTTATTGCGTGCATATTCCACTAGCCAGTAGTTGTTCACGCGAGGGACTTGGCATTCACCATATGGTCACTCAATGCAAAGAAAGCTTTGAGTTTGTATTTCTACGAGTGTTTTATTTTGATTCCATTTGATTGGCGCCTGAAGAGCGTGGATACGTCGAACCTTTGAGTCGAAGTTGTAAAATGTAGCGTAGGCACAAATCGTACGTTCTTTTTACCGTGTTGCCTTCCCGTTACTGATTACTTAACTCCGTCAACCCTCTCGCAAATGTGCTGCGAACTGTGAGAAAATCCCTTATACGTAAACAGCAACAAGTAAGCATCGTACGCAGTGATTCGTCGCAGTGTACAAATGACCTTTCTTAGTTGTAGCCCTGTCCTGGGAGTGAAATGGCTACTAAAGTTGGAAAAGAAACAAAGATTTAAAAAGGGTTTGAATCGTTGTCGACGTTGCAAGAAGTATTGCGCCGAAGGTAGCGTCTGTTGTTCTGCCAACGCACCCGCACGAGAATGCGTCAGAGCGTCTTTCAAACGGTTTACATGAGACAATTTTTCGAACAGAGACGTCGAAAGTCAATCAAAGACGAAATCGTGGTGGCAGAGGAAACGCCGACGAGCAGCGGTAAGCTGTGGTTTGATGCCAGGGCATGGAAGCGTGTGAAACTGACGTCCTTAAAGAATGATTCAATTTGATTGCATGCGTGTTTAGTGAAGTATGCGACGTCTTGTTGCGCTTGACCGCACACTTGACTTTTACGTTATTGTTGTTTTTAATGGCATGCCTCTTCATTTACGAATTGCGTAGTGTAAATCTTACGGGCCCATGGACGGTCTGCTCGCGTGATGACGATTGCGAGGTATTTTGATTTGCTGGTGCTATGAGTGTCTGATGCAACTTCGCAGTTCGCGTGTGATTGGCGAAGTAGTTGGTTCTTCACGAAACTCACAGATTAGGTGATCAGCTCAAAAACGGTCCCTCTGGCTGCGGGCTTTCGTCTGCCGCACACATGTCGCCGAAAGCATTGCAGGTGTTTCTACTTAAAATGTGCTCGTGCGATTCTTTCTGATACCCGAAATGATCTACACCAGATGGTGTGGTCCGCTTACTGACGATTAATTCTTTTGCATGTAAAATCCACTAAGCGCCTGGTCCTTTTGTTGCATTATTTAAAAAATATATTTTGGGGCTGGTGGTGCCCGCCTGATGTACGGATTTGTCGAAAAAGCGATAGTGTGGCGGTAGCAACCCATACATTGGGAATGAAATTTCGGAAAACCACGGAACAAGACTTACAGACAAATAATTGAAAACCTCCGTCCGGTGAGCTTTTATTATGCAACTGCGTCTAACCATGAAGTCATTTTCGACAGTTTCTAAACTGAAGACGGACGGTAATCGCAATTCTCTATTCGAACAAGAGGAGCTTAGCGCGCTGTTCTCTTATTTTACCGAACGTAAGTCCACGACCGGTAGCTTTCGAAGCACTGCTTGTTATTAAGCACTGCCTGCTGATGTTCATATCAAGCGGGCACTTATGGCATGCTGCTTGGTCACTGAGAGATAATCGTCACCTGTCAAGATCGCATCAAACACGCAAAACATACTTGACGGCCTTAAGCGGCTGGAACCCTGCCTGGGTATGGGACAATGTCAAGGTCGTCGAGGCGATCGTGTGTAGCCGTTCGTTGATATATTTTGACTTGTAGTTTTACTTCATCTATTTTTGAAGTTGTCTTTATGGACACACAATTGAGCTAAGCTTGACTGCCCAGTGGTTTGTGCACGATTTTTTTACTCTTATTGATCGAATGGGACTTTGCCATGTCCTGGGCTGCTCTGCTATATTACACGACGCTAAATATTCTTTTAAAAAAAGCAATACGATCACGCATGCAACTGACAAGATGGTGGCAGTTCAGCACGAGACGTAACCGTTATTCGTTAAGCATGTTGCTGAATTAATCCCAACGTGATTGTCGAAAAGTTAAAAATATAACAAGCTTGTGGCCGGGAAACTGCCAGAAATACCATCTTACAACCAACTCGAATGCAACGCTTGTGAATGCATCATCTTCCACATGCAGCAAGGTTCCGTTCATTTTTAACCCTCAGTTTTTCTATGACAAATTATTTAAAAACCAGTTTGTTTATTTTTTGTTTGCATGTTGATAATCGTGATTTGGTTTGCGACCACGTATAATGAGAACGTTGATTTTGTTTTCGATGCAGAACAATCAGACGCTGGTAATGATGACATCATTGTTTTTGGACCGTCATCGTCGAACGGTACTTTTAAGTTTAGTTCTTTTTTGCATGTGGGGTTGGTTGCGGCTGGTGTTCAGTGAAGTTGATGATTTTATGGTGGTTTATTTTTGACAATATTGTGATCGTTATGTGACAAAAATAAGTTGACTGCAAAGGCTCATTGGTGGCGACGGTAAACTGGAACTTGTTAGGTCAACCTCCTAGTAGAAGTATGTTAGTTTGCTAATTTTTATTTAGTGGTATCTTTCAAACAAGTGTCTTGCAGTGACTCAGTATTATACAAGGAAAGTTGTTCACTGCTTGTTTTTTTTGCCTCAGACACTCTGAAAGGCTTCGACCAGTCGGATGTTATGGACATCGCCAAACTTCACCCTGATCTACTTTTATACAAGTAAGCTGCAGCAGTTAAACGTTGAATGTTCGCCTAGCTGTGATTTTAATTTGTGTGTCTCGTAATGTAAAAAAGTAGTTTAGGGAAGTTTTTTTCGTAAACGTGCGTTTCCTGTTAGATTTAGAATTGCAGTCTTGAAAATTTGATTGCAAAATAGTTTGATTATCATCAAGCATCCTTCGACTGCACCACCGTGTATTGCAGTGGTGTGCAACATTTTTTGTCGGTGGGCCATATAACCAACTTCAGACATCTAGCTGGGCCACACGAAAAATTTTGTTTTTTCGTGTACACTTTAGTTTTTTCATGTACATTAGGATTTTCATGCATGATGGGGAGTAATCAGAGTGTTGGCTAGGGCCACACTGAATGACTTGGCGGGCCGGGTTGTGGCCCGCGGGCCGCCTGTTGCACACCCCTGGTGTATTGTGTTGCTGTCCTAACTTGCACTGTCAATCCTTCTATAACCAACGAAAAGCATGGAATCGGTTTGTAAATAAATTACCTGAGGTGATGAGTTGAAAATGAGTTGGTAGCCCTCGGTCCTATCAAGGAACACAGGACGTGGTGACCTCTATCTCGTTGAAGTTTTCACTTCAGGTTGACTTTGTATTCGTAGGTGACGCTATTCGTAGTGACTTTGTATTCGTAGGTGACGCTAAAATTCCCGTGAACGATGTTTTGGGGATTGAAAAAAAAGCCAGTTTAAAAATAAGGTAACGAGGATATTGGTCTATCGTTGTGTGTTCTGATGCGTCAGAAGATAGAACTACCTTAAATGAAAGCTTGTGACAAACAGAGCGGCGCAACAATTGAAGTGAACTACAGCATGCAGACTTTTCGTTAGTAACTTGCAGAAGTTGCTCGTTTTGGTTTTAAAAGTATCTCTGACTTGTGATCGTGACTCCCGCGTTAGTGCTGTTGCCATGGCAACGCAAAGCTGGCCTTGATGCACAAGTGCATTAAATTTCAGTTGGATACCTTAAATGTTTTGATAGTATTTCGGGTTTTTAACGTGGAAGGCTATGGTTTTTCATGTGCGCCTTCATCACTACTGCTTTAATTTTCCGCGTGAAATTCTGATATAATTCCCGGTCAGTGATGCCGTACACTTGAAAAATGGTGCTTGCGGCCTGCCAGCCTCGTGTTTGGCGCTGATGGTTGGGTGCACGCGCGGTGTTGCCGTTCACTCGCCACCAGTGCAGCATTCACTGCGAAAGCAGCCGCGTGGCCCACGGCGGAACCAAGCTAAGATGGGCGCCACAGACCACTCGTGGCACTCCCGAAAGGAATACAAAAGCGAGTAAAACGAAGCAACTGAATTTTGTAAAGCAAAATACTTGGTATATAATTTTTACGTGGAGGGCGGATCTGGGCCCAGCAGAGTGTAGAGGGTTCCTTATTCGTTTAAACCAGTAAAACTCATCTTTAAAATCTTCGCCACTTGGGCATACAGGCCTTCATCGTCTATTCACCAACTGACAATGCGATTGCTGACGTTATTCAAAATTAGGAAACTTTCGCAGAAACAACGGTCTGTTGCTGTAACGCCAAGCGCGAATATATTGGTGCTGCGATTAAAAACAACTTCGCTTGCAGTTTACTTTGTGAAGGTGATTTGGTATAAAGAGGTTATTCGTATTTCGAATTTTGCTAATTTCCGTCAGGGAACACTCCTTGCTGCAACCTTTCAATATAAGGTGATCAGTGGTTCCACAAGGAGACAAAATTGTAACACGTCGCTTTGCTTACGTAACTTATCCTTGAATGCAAAGTACTGAAAACTACGAACTGTTGAACAATGGTTCAGCTTTATGCTGCAGTTAATGACCAATTCAGCAGTAATAATGACGGTTTCGCATAACAGGAGCATATTTCCGAGGGACCCCGCGCAATTCTTAGTGCCCGCATACGGCGATTCAGATGAAGCCTTGGTTTATGATAGAAAATTAACTACGAAAGGTCTCTTTACTGCAGCATTAGCTCGCGTTTTGAAAAGTTTGATGTACATTACTGCAAAAGAAATTTGAAAAGCATTTCATTACACGGCATGGTTTGTAATTGAGTTTTCTATCTTCAGTTGTTGGAATGGGTTTAGTTCAAAATTTTTTTCCGCACTTCGGATTGAAACAGTACAAACTTTCATGATCTTTTGGCCTTTCATCTTCAAACAAAAGCTGCTTGTAATATCCGCAAATACAAAATGTTTTTTCGTTTTCATATTGCATGATAATGGAGAAGTCCGGCGATTTTGTTAGTAATGATGCCTCCTCCCAATACGCGTTGAGCAATTTTTCTGACGCTCACTCTGTGTATCGAATCACACAATCAACAATATTATATATATGAATATGATTATTATTAATTCCCAATCTTGCGCCGTTAGGAGCCTCACCACCATTCGGAGAATACCACTGCATGATGCTTTCATGCTGGCAGTGGTAACATGGAGCGAAAAGCTGAACAGGTTTACTCGGCGTAGGCGTATTTTTCACCAAACAAACTGCTTGCGAAACGAGTGACAACCGAAAAATAATTTCGATGGAAAAAGTTGGGTGCGTTTTCAAACGCTGACCGCCAGCCCGTACTCTTGTGACGCAGGGCCACTGAAGCGGCCAACCTTCCCGTGATGCTCCTCGCCAGAAGCAACAAGGCCAACCTGAGCTGGAGCAACAGCGATGACGACGATAGGACTCCGCTGATGCAAGCAGCCATTGTGGTTAGTGCGTCGCTTTTATGACCAAACAATTGCAGCGATTCGCTCATGTCGTTAGCTTCTTTCCTGTGTACCAGGGCTCAGTTCCTGCCTGCGAGTACCTGATCGTTAACGGATGCCAGATCAATGCTCAGGACGCTAACCATCGCTCTGCGTTGCACTACGCTGCCATGCACAATCACATTGGTGAGGACTTGTTCCTTGTGTGAACTTCTTGATTTGTGCAACTCACACGTGCCCTGGTATTTGTACTCGTGGCGGACCCAATGCCAAGAGATATCTGCTAGTACTTTCAATTTACAACTGTTCCAGAGAAAAGCCTCTGACGTTTACTCGTACAATTGCAGTCCCTTGGCTACGTCATCTTTAGTGCAGTCAATCCCCTTTTGACGTCTGGTTTATTTATTTCAGGCATTGCTTGTCAGTTGCTGAAGCGCAAAATCGCCCTTGACGTTGTCGACAAGGATGGCAAAACTGCTTTGGAAATCGCTGTGGATAACGCCAACGCCGACATAGTAACGCTGTAAGTGTTCGAAGGGCATTTCAGGAGGCTGTTCTATTGTTGTCGATAAGTGTTTTAGTTCGTGTTGCACCACTGAAATAACTGCTCTCTGAAGATCTGTTTTACATTTTTCGTATTCTTGGGCGTTGATGTCGTTGCCAGTTACTGTCAAAGAGATTTGTGAGTGTGATGCGCCAGTTGACGGATCAAAGTCAAGTTGGAAAAGTCCAGAACTGTTTTTGAAAAACACTGGCGTCGTTCTCGTTTTCGGGGATGTCGTACTTATTAAGTATTAAGTGAACTCGCAAATGTAGTGTGACAGTGTCTCGGTGTAGATTGCAGCGCATGAGTGGATTTAGAACTTTCACCGAAGCAAAATTGTAAGCCTCTTGTTGCAGTTGAATTAATTAGCCGTCAAGCAGTTGCACCCAAAATACCATTGGTAACGTCAGGTTTCCTTATTAACTTTCTGCAGATTCTCTCCAATTGCACGTTGTCATGTTGTACCGTTGATACTCGTTCATGTCATACTGGTGTTGACCGCCCAGTTTGTCATTTTAAATACTGTCTGTATAATCGTTAGGCCTGGTATGGGCAAGGTTGAGAATTTCAATTGTTCAAAAATCCAATAAAAAAAGGAGAAACCCACCAGTCCCACATCTTCACAATCTCTGGCCTATTATTAGTTCAGAATCAATAATGTTTACTCTTCGAATAATAATAATAGATATATCCGTATATTTGTATTAAAGTGAACCGGTTAACCTGATAATAACCGCTAATTGTTTTGATTGTACGAGATGTGAGTCGTGAATCGATTGTAAAATCATATGACACAGCTTTGTTGCGAACATACACATGTGCTGTACAAGCGTGAAGAAAATCATGCATTTTTTACATTGGACTGCTTCTGCAACACATGTCGTTTGAAAGATACCTTGTGTTAAAGTAACAATTACGGGTTTTTGTAGAATTTAGGTTGCCCGTATCTGGAAACAACAAGCATCCAAACTTAATAAAAAAGCGTAAAACGAATTGGCAACGTTACTTTTTTGTCCGGTTAACCTACAGAATGATATCCGGATATAGGATAGCACAAATACTCTCGACGAACCGTTACGCAGATAATCCAACCCTACTGGCCAGTGAAGTTTATGCAGAAATGGCTCATTTGCCGCTGTGAAGCGAAATCTCTGACTTCACGCCATGTACGCATGCACGGAGCAATCTTCTGCATATCAAATACGCTGAGAAAACTGATAACTAGGGCTGATGGTTTGGTGTTTAGGTAAGTGTGTCGGGTTAGATTTTGAGTTAGAAAAAGAAAAATAGTTACGGTCTAAGACGAAGTCCAATGTTTATCAGTGGTTATAGTTATTCCCGTACCTTAGCTTGTCGTAAGTATCTGACATCTAACCGAGCAGTTTTAATTTACACAACATACATCAAAAAGTCATCGCCAAACTTTATTCCTTTACTCTTGAGAAGCAAAATAACTGACAAACAAACAGTAGTCAGAAATTTCGCTTGACACCGGACTACACATTTTTCACATTTGCGGAAAAGACATATTGTAATGACCGACGCCGACAGCGTTGAGCGCAAGTGGCGAGCGGTTTTTATCAGAACAAAGGTTTCTTAAACGAATCTTCACATTTTTCTGCCTCCACGAACCTGCTGTTGTCAACATGGCTAAAACAGCTACGTTTTTGTTGTAAATCAACTATTTAGGAGTAAGTTGATCCTGTGGGTTTCATCAATGTATATCGGTTTTTCTACCTCTGACAACCGCAGGTACAGGGTGACACAAAAAAACGGTCATCACCAAATATCGAATAACTTCCATAATTTTATTTAGGTTGACACAAAACTTCAGCTGCATTAGGTCAAGCCTATGTAGCAGACATCTCCCAAGTTTCAAGTCTGTACGACAAAAACTATTTTCACTGTCGCTCAAAAAATGTGCTCCAAATGAGCTCCTCGGCGCTGCAGGTACATTTGGATCCGGCGGGCAAAGTTCTCGATGACCCTCCCGCATTCCTCCCTTGGGATCGCTCTTATTGCTGCTGTGATTGCTGCCTTCAGGTCAGGGATAGTCTGGGGATTGTTGCCATACACCCTGTCCTTAAGGTATCGCCATAGATAAAAATCTGGGGGGTTCAAGTCCGGTGAATGCGGCGACCACTGCGGGTCACACCTGTGGCT
>Ga0210059_1004237_pt1 | contig 23106 bp, 15 predicted proteins | sample Ectturendosymbi2_FD_188042 | JGI IMG/M metagenome (GOLD analysis project Ga0210059, IMG submission 188042) | Ecteinascidia turbinata endosymbiont from Florida, USA - Sample 2 (SPAdes) (version 2) | ecosystem: Host-associated > Tunicates > Ascidians > Unclassified | place: Key West, Florida...
CCAAAATTTCAGTGGTTGGTACATGTCCGTGGGAGCATATTCTCCAAAGTTCGCCTAAATCCCTCGCACAAGCCTATATTTGATTTTTTTGCAAAATGTTGAAGGTGATGCGATGCCCGTCACCAGGCTGATTGCTGTAGCGGATCTAGGAAATTTGTGCAAGTGCCTCTCCCAAGCGACTACGGTTCCCCTTTAAGTAGCGCCGATTTTATTTGGTTTTAAGAGCAGATTACATGCAAAGAAAAGCAGTTTTTTGCATTTGCCGAGGTCAGTCTATACCAGCAAGGCAAACAGTAAAAAGTTGACGACTGTCAATAATATCCTGCTTTGAAAAAACAGATGTGTTTTTGCTCTTCGCTTTCTTTCCCACTGGTGAGCTGTTCAAGTCAACAAATGGTTTCGTCTGGAATATCGCTAATAATGTAACTGTGGCAGTGTTTTAAAAAACATATCAAATTTCGTAATGTATTTTGTCGCACCCATTTTCGACTGCTATCCCCAAAGGCTACGTTCGATCTTGGTTTCATTTTTCGCTGTGACTTTTCGGTCATTTGTCTCATCTCGCCGTAACAGTACTCACTAGCCTACCTTTTCAAACATCATGACCGAATTGACCTAATTTTTTTCGGTCTTTAAAAAAAATTCGGTCAATGACGAAAAACAAACCCAGGTTTCGACCCGCCACTGATTGGTTGCAACCATACTCGTGTTCACCTCAGAAATCACCTGCGTGTACGTTGCTTTGGCTGGTTGCAAACGTTTGCAGGTTCGACAAGCTAGACGCATGGTTATTGGTTACGTTGCATGCGCTTATAAAGATGCTCTCGCGCAGGACGGCGGATTGCTGACCAACAACCCCACCGGCGTGGCGATGAACGAGTGTCGGCTGCTGTGGCCGAACTCCCCTATTCAGTGCGTGGTGTCGGTGGGCACCGGACGGTACGAGCCCTCCGTCGGACCAACCTTCGAGCACTTCCTCAGCTTGAAGGACAAGATTTTGAAAGTGCTTGACAGTGCAACAAGCGTGTCAGGTACGGATTTTCGCTCGGCTCCCTTCAACGATGAACTGTAGCTTATTTGTTATCTTTTTTTTTCTCGCTGAGACATTTTTGTGATTTGTCTCAATCGTATTAAAACTTGCCGTAATGCTATTCACAAGTCTATATTTTCGGACATTATGACCAAATTAACTTAATTTTTTTCGGTAATTAAAAAAAAAATAGCTCGATATCCGAAAAATGACCGAAAAAAACAAGTTTGTTATAGACCTTGAAAGTTGATATCCGGTGGCGTGAAATGCTTTGCCGTCGTTCGATCATGTTATCAGTCATTAAGCGAATGCGAGCTTGAAACTCCGCTACTCTGCCAGCATCCACTCCGGCCATTGTATGTCTTATGTGACGGACTGGCATCGAACTTTGGTTCCATGCAGGGCCGTAGCCATGGAGAGCATTCGGGTACAGTGCCCAGAAATGTTATGTTATGCCCAGAAAAATTTGTTTTAAACATACAATAACCCGTAAAAATGAATTTTCCCCACAAACCTTACAACCTGCCTACGAGCCTGGTTCCATTAGGAAGACATTGTACAGTGCAATGTACGTTTTTTTCCTTTCGTTGCACGCTTTTGCGATTCCGCTTCGATTGTGGTCGACTGAAATTACAATTGCGCATAACTCTCAACAAGCAACTTCTCCGGTGTCGAATCGCTTTTCAGCACGCAGTGGAAGTCACCACTAAACGTTCCGCCTGTCACGGCAGCTTTCTCTTGTTTATTGATTTTGTCTGTTTACTGTTTGTTGCAGAGGTGCACACTGTAATGTACGACTTGCTGCCGAATGGAACCTATTTTCGCTTTAACCCATTCATTCGAGGTATGGTGCACGTCTATTTATAACCTGCCAGCTTCATTATGGGAATGAAGTTGAACGGATTGAATTACAGACAATTGTAGAGAATTTGATGGATATTTTCAAAGTATTAAACATCATTACTGAAACAAATTGATGGCTTACATAGTTTTTTGTTTGGTGGCCATCTTAAAGTATTCGTTCTGTTTCAATATGTATTGCGCCTCAAGCGTTGAAGCAAAGCGAGTTTTGAGTTGTCTTTTCATTCATCGAAGTCTTACAGCTGGCATTTCAGCAATGCTCCGGCTTGCTGCGCAAGGTACACCTTGGGGAGTAAATGACCGCAATTATGGAAACCAAAATCATAAAGCCCATACTTTTCTTTTGTTGCAGTGGAGAGTAACGGCTAACCGGAACAGCCGGCCACATAAGATACGAATAACTGAAGCGCAAATTTATTTTAACAGACAACAGAGATGAGCGGAGTCACATTTTCAGACTCCGACTCCGGTCCTGTTCCAAATTTTTGAATACAGTCCAGATCCGGGTCCGAAAATTTTTCAAATTTGAGAATCCGACTCCTACTCTGACTCCGGCAACCACCGATGCAACCGAAATTCAGCAATGCTTCTACTTAAGCAATGATATGTATAAAGACCAAGCAGACTCCTGCTACTGCCGAGAATAAAAAGTAACTCTGGGTCCGGTTGTCACAAATTTTTGACTCGGGGGGTCCGAAAGAAAAACACAGAATCTTGCCGGAGTCGACTCCGGATCCGTGGCCACCTCTGATAGGCAAACGCATGCTGGCATATTTCTAGTGGGTTGCCTTAAACTTGGTTGACTTGTCGGAATCACATTTCGACCTTTTTCACGAAACACCGCTCACTGTTCAAAGCGCACAGAATGTATTGCGCTCGGACTTTTCCAAGTAAGCGTAAGTTTTCCCGTTTTACGGAATAATTGGACAGGAGAAACCGTACACTACAGTTTATGACCTTTTTCTGCCATCCATTCCAGCCTCTAATCCAGTGATTCTCAAACTCTTCCAGTTTGTGGCGCACTAAAAAAATAAAAAAAATTCGCGGCACACTTACTACAAAACAAAGTTGTTTTAAAAATTTAATGCGAATGCGATGGGTGTGCCTGTTTTTGGGAACAAGTAAGATTGAAAAGAGGCTGTTCCGTCGTTACCAAGCACGCCTGCATTTCGTCGTCATTTCCATAAGACTCTCTCGGTTTTTGCTTTTAATTTGTGTCAGAACAGAAAATCCATATTTAACGGAGCCATGAAGATTGAAATGGCAAGATTATTTTGAGGGCTTTGACACTGATCACTTAATAGGATTTGTAAGCAGATAACCAAAACTCGTCCAAGCTGTTTTGGGGAAGCAATGCTTGAAAAAGCGGGTCGTTTCGTAAATCAATGAGCTGCTCTTTTTCTTCGGAAGAAAGATTGCTTGATTCATTGATTCTAAATGGATCAACTGCCTAACTAAACATTTCTAAAAATCTTGTCATTCAGACTAAGTACATTATTGTTTTCCTGTTAGCCTAGCTCAGCGTTGAAGTCAGCATGGTGAAAGGCGGGAGCGGGATGGCTTGTTTCAAAATGCATTACTACATAGCAATTGTAACGTGACAATCCAATTATAATATGTTACAATCACCCTTACTACATCGGCAAGCCAATAGGCAAATACCATATTATCATACTGGCTATATAATCGTGATATTATTATCAGTAAATCTACTGGATAGTGTGCATTCAAGTTTCACATGCTTGCCTGCCTGCCTAATTGTAATACGAATTGGTTATTTTCAAAAAACCCAACAAGCTCCGCGGCACACTATTGTGTCGCGGCGCCCAGTTTGAGAACCACTGCTCTAATCCAAGGTTGGGGAACCTAGTTGCTGTCACGGGCAGTGTTGTTTTGAAAAAAAGACCAAAACAACGGTTTTTTAAAAAAATGTCCACTTAAAGAAAAACAAGAAAACCCACCAGAAAACTCACTCTACTTTTCCATTGAAAAATCTGTTCGGAAGTAAAAAATATAAGCAGGACACTTGTACAGCTAACTGAAAACGAACAGCAACGAAATTTGAAGGACTTGAAAAAAAAATATTTCGAACAGTTAGATTAAATTCTACTGGTTATCTTCTTCAGCTCTGCACAATCGGTATATTTTAACCAATTTTTCTGCCTTCTCTGCATCTAAACTTTTTCTGGTTTTGGACCATACCAAATCATATGTTGAAAAAATACACTCTACAGATGCTGAGCTAGCAGGGCATGAACATAAACTTGACGTGAAACTGCAGAGTTTGTGTGGGAATGGTTTTTCTCTGTTTGCTTTGCGCGTTCTTGCCAAGCCTTACCACTTAGGAGTGAACTGAGCAACAACACATTGCGAAAACAAAGATGGGGTACATTTCTTCACACTCAATTTTGAATGCCATTATAGGTATAACAAGTTATTATTGTGTAATTCTGAAAATCGCGATATTGCATGATGCAATAAAAATTCTAAGGAAAAAGGGGTTTTTCCTTTTTCCTTAAAAGAAAGAACAAAATCTTGTTTCTATTAAAAAAAAAAGTTTTTTTTAAATTGAAAAAAAAAAACAGGTGGCTTGTTTTCTTGAAAAAACCCCGGTTTTTCTCAACCCTGGTCACGGGCTGCACGATTTGTGGAATATCGCTGGCGGGCCGGGCCGTAAAAGCTCAATTTAATTTTATCTTAATTCTACCTTTATCTTCCTAAGGAAAATAAGGAAACAAAACTGTCAAGAGGAGCAAAAGAGAAACTTGTAGAGTTTCGTTTTGATGCGATGCTGTGTTTTAACTTGGGTAACGAAAATTATGGTGTGAAATGTTCACGGCCCATATGAAATGTTAACACCGCATTTCGCCCACGTACCGCGGAGTCCTCACCCCTGCTCTAATCCATTGTCGGACGAGTGTCCTGCGACTAAATAACTTCCTTGAACAAATACAGTGTATGTTTAGTCATGAGATCAATCCTTCCGTAAAGCTTTAGCGGTACAATGTATTGCAATGTGTCAAACTGCGATGAAGCGATGGTGCTGATCAGTATAAGTTATGTTGCTATGTTCTGCAGAACCCATCCAGCTCAGTGATTACGAAGAGAGCAAGTTGGATGTTCTTGTCGAAGACGCACAGCGCTACATCGAGCGTAACGATTACAAGCTGCGCGCTTGCGTTGACACTTTGCTTGGCAGGAAGCGCGTGTTCGCTAGGTGACGCGCAAGAGTTTTGTGCTCGACCTCGTTTTCATTTGCCTTTTCGGCCGGTTGGTTTTTTGAGTGTTATAGGTGCAATTGCTTTCATTATTGTCAACATAGCAACCTGATTTCTCCACAAACGATTTCCTTCGCTACTGCCCTCGCGAAAGACGAAAACGTTGACGCCTTGCTGAAATATGTGCAAGACGTAGCCTCGCAAGAAAGTAGACAGACCTGCCTCTCAAACTGCACGCTTCACGCTGCATCTCTGATTGAGACGTCATTTCCGTGTCGCTTCCGTAAGTGACGCCATTTCCGTGTCGCTTCCGTAAGCTGTTGTCTTGTGTTTGCGATTAGTGACAGAGCGTGAATCTATTCACAAGCAAGAAAGCGTTGATTCACCCCCACGCTTCTGACGCGTTCGGGTGCATTGCGTGGTTTCGTTGTAGGAACTGCGTGGTCCTCTCCGGAAAGTTTGTCCTTGGACTTTTCTTCACTTGCTGCGTTTTTTTTTATTTATAACGACATCTGCTCGACCGGAACACAACCAATTGTGAGGCCAGTGCTGCCTTCAACTGCTTGGAAGGTCAGAAGGAAATTTTCGCTATAGCGAAGTTGATGCTTCATGCCTGGGTCTGCTAAAATTGCTGGCGGGTTAACTTGTTTTATAAAAATAAAAAGTTCGAAAAAGTTTCGAACGGATCTTTTTGAGATAGGTATGCAGTATCGCATGCGCGTATGTGCAGCCCCTTTGGCCAGTAGCGGGCTATAAACTTGTGCTCTTCTGTCTTTCTCGCTTATGAGGTAACCCGTTGCAAAGCTGCGGCTGTTCAAAGATTGTAATGTTGATGCGTGAATGTGTATGCCTGGCCCCTGTAGCTCAGCTCGTCAGTGTTAGGAAACCACGTTGCAGAGAGATTGTCCTGTGACGTCCCTCTCACATTAGAACTTTTACGTCAAGCGCTTGCATGTTTATTTTGCACTATAGTTCGTTACGTAGGCAAGTATATTTTTATAATACTGAAGGGTTTTATTCGCGACATCATTTACGTTTGTTTTCGACTGTACTTGTGTGTGCGCTGACGAGTAAGCTGGAAACGACGACTGCACGGCACTGAAAGCGATGAATGATGGCCAGATGCCGAACAAAGAGAACTCAGACGCAGCTCGTGCTCTTTGTCGGTATTCTTGTTGACTTTACCGAGGCATCCGTATATTCTTCCTACCGCAAACACGACCTGCAGATCTATTTCTGTGAGTTACTTTCGTATCAGCCAGCTTTGTTTTACAAGTTACAGAATAATGTGGGTTTGATTCGCAAAAGCAAGACAGCGCAGTAGTCCTAGCGGTCGTGGCGGATGGACCTCACCCACTAATGCGCACACACAATGTTTTGATGGAAAGCTACCAGAAACTACAAAGTTTTAATGGAAAGATGACCTCCAAGTTTACACGCCGAACTGTGTGTGGCATTTTCATGATGGTTAACGCCTGTTTCACTTTGCCATGAGGATTATTCAATGCGCGTTTCTTGTGCAAATTTGAAGACAAAACTTCTATAATATCCTTTTTAATTTAATGCAAAGGCAACTTATTTTTGCGGTTCGATCATTGCTGGCTGTCAAATCACTGTTGTAGCTTGAACTCTGAAACCCTTTGGAAATGTGATTTGCAAACGACGCATACACCTATACTTAAACGAACTCGTGTTGAACCTTTTTAAAAGCAGCTGTTGGTCGTCGGAAAAACTTATTTTATAGAGAGCAAGACACCAAATCTCGAAACATGCTCCTCAGGTTCACCGCACTCCCTGGTGTGCATACATGACGTCTTGCGTTGTATTCCCTGAATTTTGCTGACGTCGACAACAATTGCCTGGGACCTGACCGTTGTGGGACATCAAGACGGTATTGTCACCCTAACGTGTTGATATCAACTGTTATTTGGTCAGACCCTTTGGCACGCTACGGCAAATGCAAAATACATGGAAAGCCAAGGCGATCTGTAGACTGCGCAAAAGTTGGTTTCAACTCGTCAAATCTTTTTCGTATGGGGGTAATAACTTGCCTCATGGAGAACTTTCGTTTGGTGGTCAGGTACCAGAGATGGACAAAAGCGGACTCTACAGGGTTTCGGCGGAGTCTTAACACTTCATGTGCGGAAGAGTGTCATTTTTCGATCACATGCGTAAATATTTTGTACTGTTTAGAATTTCGCGGAGTCAAACTTTGGAATATGGCGGAGCGGATACGGAATCAAAAAAATGAAACTTGTTCCGCCTCCACTAGCATGGTTTCCGAGGATTGAGCACATTTCGTAAAACGTGTTTCAGCAATCACATATGTCTTCCACTACAGATGGTAATTAGGTGTAGAAGGCTAATTTTTTGGGGTGTGAAGGATGTTTTGCCCGAAAAATTTTTATACGACAAATTTCCATCAAGGTTTTATTGTCGTTGTTAGTACATTAAATTTTACTCTACCACTTTAGCCATACACATTTTACGTGTGGTGTGCTATTAATACTTCCACATAAATTTGACCATGACAAAAATTCATAATAAAATAAACACGAACTATGCGTATACTTGCATCCAAACATTACGTATACACTACAGCACATGTAAAGCTTAGCAGCTCGTCGGCTGATTGTTAAGCTCATCCACTTCCATAACTGCTTAATGGATTTTGCTGTTTCCGTGTTCATGCAATTTTTGAGGCTCCTTCCTATTTGCAAACAGTAAATGTGTTACTGGGAGGCAGTGGCGTAACTAGAGGTTTGAATCAGGGGGGAAGCTTAGCTGAAGGGGGCCCACTGATCACCGTAGAGGGACCCACTATCCAAAACTCAGAAAAAGGTTAAGAAATGATAGTGAATCTGTAGTGGCTGCATAGCACCACTACATGAAGAAAAATGGCAAGTCCAAGGGGACAGGCCCCATGGAAATTACCTAAGAAAAGTCGAAACTTAGTAGCCTAGCCGCGATGCGACTAGGGACATGTGTCTTTGGTCGAATCGTCTGGCACGGTTACGTCATCAATCACTTCCTCAATTGCCCAGTTCGAATGTCCATGCAAGCGGAGCGATCAACCGGGAATTCCGCTTCACTGGCGCCCGATGCAGGACACCTTTGCGACAAGACTCTTAGAGGGCAACCATGAGCCATGTCAGCAAGGGGCCAAGGATGGTCAACATGTGGATCCAAGATGAGGCCGAGCGCGTTGTCAAGAGAACTCTGTGGATGAAGGAAAAAGAAAGCTGTGTGAAGAACAATGGCGGTCAAAAGGCTTGGAAAAGCGTGTACTTCGTACCTGGCTGAATCCTCAGAAAGAAACAACCAAAAAGAAGAGGGGGAAGTGATGTAGTGGCTGTGTAGCAACACTCTATGAAGAAAAATGACAAAGTCCAAGGGGACAGCTCCCATGGAAATTACCTAAAAAAAGTCGAAACTTAAATAGCCTAGCCACGATGCGACTAGGGACATTAGTCTTTGGTCGAATCGTCTGGTGCAGCTATGTCATTAATCACTTCCTCAATTACCCAATTAAGCAATCTCAGTTCGAATCTCCATGCAAATGTGTGGATGCTCATACTAGATAAAAAGAACGAAAACTCCGAAAAACGCAAAAAACAAATTAAAGAATACTAGATACCAAAATGTCAAATTAAGGGGACCCGATTTTTGTATTTAGCATGCCAGGGGGAGGCTTTCTCCCTTCCCCCGTCAGTTACGCCGCTGCTAGTAATATAAAACTCTTCACAAGAAAAGCATTCAAAATTCTGAGCTTTTGTTCAAATGTAACCATTGATAACTTTTACAAAATACTGAGTCGGTGTCCCGTTTACTGCTCTCGCCAGGATACCGTTTGGGATTGTATGAATCCAAATTGATTGAAAGAGTATTAAAGATCACTACAAATCAATTGAAAATTCGCTAACTTACTGCAGCAGATTGCTCATTTGAACAAACAGCAGTAACAGGTACAGGCTCAAACCTATGGTGCCGTTGAACGTAACCACTGGAGAAGCCTTATTGATGACATCAGCAGGTTTCGGCTCACTTGTAACATTGGCAGGTGTTGCAGGTATCTGCATCGCCTTGAACTACTGCGGCAGGCAGGCACAAGAGAAAGATGGTAATTCGGGGCATTAACTAGCAGGAAAGCACCAGCAGCAATAGAACTCCCTCGACGAGTTCTCTCTACTGATACTGGGTTGCACTATTATTACATAGGGAGTATGAATTACGATCTTTCGTTTGTGGTAACTACTATTACAGTGACTTATTACTCACGGGCGGCACCTAGCGGTGGACATTTATTTACATGTGGCGCCGTCTACCGGCCGCCACACAGGTTTACGAATGCTGCACACTCACTGACAACATTAACATCACGAACAGCACTCACTGTTATGAGCTGTGCATCTTTTGCAATCTCTACAGATACAGACCTTCATTACTTCCTAATACCAACTGTGTTCGGGATCATCAAAAGTTTTAAAATATTTTCCTTACCACCATGCTGCATTTTCAAATGCTCTGCTTTGTAATCAGAATGAACTATATTATTGCATTTCTCACATTTGACTTTTGTTCGATAGTTTCTTTTTCTATTTTTATTCGATACATCAGAAATTGATTTAGTACTTGGTAAACATTGGTTGACAACCAAATAACAAAAATATACCACCTGTCAGACACAAGGTAGTGACTTAAAAAATAAATGTTACGATTAACACTTAGAAAAATAAATGCTTTCTGAAATAAAACTTTAAATTTGGCTCTTAATAACACAACTGCAAACAAATAAGCTAGGCAGTGCAAAAACATTTTCAGAAGCCAGGAAGCTCAGAATCTGCCTCATGGTTCTGAGGTTTGGAGTTTCATTCACAATTCAGCTGTTAGTGTCAGGAGGGAACCTCACACCTAGTTAAAGGTAGACCCAAAGCTGCTACCTTCCAGGAAGCTTTTGACTCTGAAAACATATGCGGCATGGGTCATAGTATTTAAATTTTTACTGTGCCGCAACTTGGGGTTGCCAGATCGCTTGAAATTATTTCAGACATTTTTTCAATGAGGTACGATCAGTGGCGTGAAGTGGTCTGGTGATACCCTGGACGACTGCTTGATTATATGCCCCCTAACAAATTCTCGTATTGAGCATTGGAGTGGCGTATGGTGGTCAATATAACTGGATATACGCTGTTTGTGACGTCACAATATGACGTCCTTTTGACCTTTGGCGTTGGTTTGGCGAAGTTAGTTGACGCAGTGTGCATATTATTCTACACGCACTCTCCTTACTCGTTACTGTAGCCTACAATGTGTCAGTGTAATACACAAATTAATCAGCGCTCCAAGTTCGGAGACCGGAGCAAAACACAACACTCAACGCTAAGACAGAGCAATTCGTTACTGTAAATATATCCGGCAACGCGTTAAAACAAGGGAGTAGAGCACACTCGGTGCTGCGTCAGAGGAGTTCACAACTGCAAAAGTATAAGGTTGCGCATTCAAAGAGTGCAGTAAAACACACTCAACGCTACGATGGGGCAGTTCACAAATTAAAAAAATGGCTGCGCGAATGTCTCGTCGAATAGCAGTCGAGCAGAGAAGGTATCCGGCTGGGATGGCGGACACCCCGGGTTGACAGCTTGAAACGTGCTGAACTACAGCCTACACAAGAATTGAAAATGCGCATAAAGTATGCCAGAAAACGTTCGTCTTTCTTTATGTGGCTATTGTGTGTACAACTACTCGGGGTACAGAGCAGATACGCGTTTGTGTGAGCTGTTATCAGAGGCGCAACCAGCTCTTCATTTCGGTGGGGTCAATTTTCATGAAATTTCATTCGATGACGTCATCGTGCTTATTCACCCGTGGTACAACTTTTTCACAAACGGTCACAAATAAAGTTGAACCTTTCAGGTTCAATCAAGATGCAGACCGAACGATCAGGAAAGCGTAAAAATTAGTAGCCTAATACAAACACCTGGCTCCGTACTCAAGTAGTGCAGTCATGGTTGTATTATGGCAGATGTACAGGCTACTACAGTAGTAAACCTGCCTAACGTTTCGTCTTGTTTTAACAAATTCGTTCTAGCCCTATTCTAGCATGTGTTTTGACTTTCTATCACAAATGAAGATTCGAAACTTGAGGAATAGCCTATGTCAAGGGTGACGGGACCTTTGAATGCTACCATTTCGGGCAAAATGGATGAGGTGTCTCGTGTCTTTGGCGCATAACGGATTAGATGTGTTTGGGGAAAACAGCTTTTACTGCGGAATCCACGAGTTGTGTGAAAGTTTTAGAAGCAAGTTTAAGGCTGTGAGCTTTCAGGGCTTGCACTGATTGCAAAAGTTGGGTCTGATAAAACCTCATTTGGAGCCAAAGTGGTGTAGCAGGTAGGTGCGTTCAACACTTGAGTAGCACTCATAATGACACTTTACTAAACCATTTTTACCAAGCAGTGGTACTGGTACCAACCCAGGAAGACACGAAAACGTGAAACAGTCCTCACGCTAAATTTAGTTAAAAAGCATCAGGTTTCGAACCGAACTTGCAACTAAATAATGTTTTTTTTAAGAAATGTACTACGTTAATAATGGTGATCCGTTTTGCCCCTAACAAAAATAATGAAAAATTCGTAGAACAGCGGGTTTCATTCTTTTGCATGCAGTGACGCATTTTGCAACCCAATTTAACCTAACCACCCCCTTCCGAAAATTTCCAGTGAGGGATATGAAATGCAGTTGTGTTTGCACAATAGAAAATCATAACGAGTAAAAAATGACTTAGGATATTACTATGTTGAACAAGACTCATTTATTAAATTCATGCACATGGCAGCATCAGTGAGAGAGACCCGCGCCGTGCCGTGTACAAATCACTCCACAGTGAAGTTAGCTACCGCAATCAGATATCAAATTTACAAGCACAGCAGATTCTTATATCACAAAGTCGTTCGTGCGTTGCCAAACGCAACTGTAACGGTCATAATTACGCTCAAAACAATTTTGAATGAAAAAGTAAGATATCATTTTTGCCAGGTGATCCTATTATTTTGACGACGACAAAAAGTGGTTCCTCTAGTCTACGAAATATATAAAGTACCTGGTTTTTTTTAAGGTGTTTTAGGGACCCGATTCGGGCCCCTAGAATTGAAAATCAGGTCCCTAGAATCAGAGAAAATTATCGTCAGGTCCCTAGAATCAGAGAAAATCGGGTCCCTAGAATTAGATAGAATCGGATCCCTACAGGTCCATACCGGGTACCTAACATGTTCCTTGAAGAAACTCTGAAAGTATAGAAGTAATTATGAATATTTTCATCAGAAACTCTAGCGACCCCTAGACAACAGGCAAACAAATCCCACGGGTCGCAACCCCAGGTTGAAAACTACTGTCGTAGAAGACCAAGCGGTTTGACGTGGCCACCAACTTTTTTAATAACAACCAACATGTCAAGATTCCTCTTATCACTTTGAAAGTTTCAGCAGTTTGCACGGTTCAAAAGTACCCTCATATTATAAAGTTTCATGAGGCCAAATTGTGGCCTGTTTCAGAAAAATCTGGTAGGCTACACACGAACAAAAAGGATAAAATGCCTTAGAAATACCAACATTTCAAACTATCTCCCAAGTTTTGACAATTCCAGCATATTTGGTTAAATACCAATCATTTACGAAATTTTCGATCAGATGGCTTGTCTCAAGCTAAATGTTGTAAAGAGAAAGAAAATTCAAAGAAAAGTTAATTGATTAGAATATAAAATTTCATCTTTATTATTTGAAAGGCAATGTTTTGAAATTTTTGGGGGGGGCAAATGCGCGCCTGATCGTTATGATTTATCCGCCCAGAACCGTCTCCAGAAAGTGTTCGCTAGGGGGGGGCTTTGCGTTTGTGCGGGGAGGCTTGATATTGAAAATTTGTTAAAATCTCCAGTGAATTATAGTGTTTCATATTTTAATTTGGGGGCTTGGATCTTTGTCTGGTCGGGCGAAGCCCGCCAAAGCACCCATGTGGCGACGGGACTGAATCCGCCTGGACTGCCAATTAGTGACGAGGCTCGAAATGATGCACATATTGCAAGCACAGGTGTGAAGCTGCATTAGCGCACACCCAGGGTTGCCACATCAAAAAACGAAACGGGAAACTAATGATGCATCAAAAAGTCAGCTACACCAAGCAAGTTGAAATAGGACAATTTTAAAATTTGGCTCAGAAAATCAATTAAACGGCCGTAATTATTTTGCAATCCTTTTTTGAGATTTTCCCTTGATAGCTTGATCAGGGCAAAGTCACGTCACTATCAGTTTAATTGGGCGTGCGCCGCACACCAAGAGCATAAGCGTATGGGAAGACATTGTACTGGGGTGGCGGAAAAAATTTGCCCTGAAAATAAACAGTTTGCCCTGAAAATAACTTTTTTGTCTAATCCGAATGGGGCCTGAAACCTTATGTAAATCTGTTCTACAGAGTTGAATCTGTTTATAACGGCTTCGTCTGGAGCGTCAATTCACCCATTACGTTACATTTTGTTTGGTCGCGCTGGCATTTTTTACATGCATTTCAATTCGCTTATAATGTCAAATTGTCAATTCGCCAATAAAGTTCTTCATGCAATCCCCTAGAGGTGTCGTTATAGGCAAATTCTGTAGTTAGCTCGCTTGTTAACTCAAGGAGTTGAAGTTCCTTGCGTGTTGTGTTCTCCCAGACAAGAAACTTCGCGGCAGGGGTCACCAACGTGATGCCCGTGGGCGCCAGGTCGCCCGCAAGGACCATGTAGGTCGCCCGCGCGTGTGTTCTAAAATTAACATTACCATGATCAATGTCTTCACCAGTACTAAAATAATGGAAGGTAAATTGAGCAAAATTTTTATTTCAGAAGTGTGTAATGCACACTTGTATCAAACTAGTAGCCCTCCGCATTGATCGGTAGACAAGAAGTAGCTCGCAGTTTCAAAAAGGTTGGTGACCGCTGCTTTACGGTAATTGCTTTACTGACGCAAACAGATACACGACTTCGATGACTCAACGCAATGTTTTAAAAGCAACGGTTCCGGATCGTATGGTCTGACTCCCTGCACCTGCCTGTGTTATCGCTGCTGTGCGCTTGAGCAATGCACTTAAAGATGCGCACTCAAAGGAGCCAAGCAATGTGCACGTCCGTGCTGCCCGCTTCTAAAACTCCTGTTAATCAAAAAATCTATCATCTTAACACAGGGGTTCCCAAACTTTCTCTGGTCATGTACCCCTTCAGCATTTCGAGAGATGAGCATGTACCCCTAAAATGTCTTATGACAAAAAAGCTGAGGAAAAAATATATTTTCCAATAAGCTTACAATGATTTTTTAAAATAAAATTCACTGATATATATATCTAAATATTTCGAAATTAATAATATATAAATATATTTTTCTTTTCTATTGCTAACCTTAAGTTCACCCCTTGAGATAGGCAAGTGTACCCCTAGGAGTACATGTGCCCCAGTTTCGTAACCCCTGTCTTAACACCCTGCACTTCTACCCAGCGCAAACTCGAAAACGAACAAAGAAAGAGTTACTGAATTCTTATATCAAGCTGTTGAACTACTGACATCTGATTGTTCAATTTTTACAGAAAATGAGGGCTTGGTCCAGATCAAAGTCACTATAACTAATCACGACTTTGGTCCAGATTACAAACTACACTAGCCCAAATTATACAGATCTCCCCAAGTGAATACGCACTGTATTGAAAATTTTTTTACCGTTCACGATTTTTGAGCAACTTGTGCTTGCCCTGAAAAAATAGAGTTGCCCTGAAATTTTTCACTGTATTGAATATACCTTTTATATTCAGTATTTTTGAGCAACCTGCGCTTGCCCTGAAAACAGAGTTGCCTTGCGTTCACTGTACTCAATATATATTTTTACATTCAGGATTTTTGAGCAACTTGCGCTTGCCTTGAAAACAGAGCGTGCCCTGAAATTTTTCACTGTATTGAATATACTTTTTACATTCAGGATTTTTGAGCAACATTGCGCTTGCCCTGAAAACAGAGTTGCCTTGCGTTCACTGTACTCAATATATATTTTTACATTCAGGATTTTTGAGCAACTTGCGCTTGCCTTGAAAACAGAGTGTGCCCTGAAATTTTTCACTGTATTGAATGTACTTTTTACATTCAGGATATTTGAGCAACTTGCGCTTGCCCTGAAAAAAAGCGTGTGTCCTGAGAATTTTCACTTTGTTGAATATACTTTTCACATTCAGGATTTTTGAGCAACTTGTGCTTGTCTTGAAAATAGAGTGCCCTGAAATTTTTCACTGTATTGAATATACTTTTTACATTCAGGATTTTTGAGCAACTTGCGCATACCCTGAAAAACAGCGTGTGCCCTGACATTTTTGCATTCAGGATTTTTGAGCAACTTGCGCTTGCCCTGAAAAACAGAGCATACCCTTCAGAATACCCGACCCCAGGAGCTTTCAGCCTCTCCATTCAACGATATGATGGCTGCATTGGATGAGTCATCCTCATTCTACAACCGCTGCAAACATTTGTAGAGCTTGCCAGATGCGAAAGGGTTATGACAGCCCGGGCAGAGTTTCATTTTAGCTGGGTTTATACTTTCTCTGCCACACCCAGATCCTTGCGGATCTGAGCACCTGTTCCACTGAGAGAGACCGGTTGCGACCCAGCACTCCCTGCGCAACTGTGTTGAAAAACAGCGTGTGCCCTGACATTTTGCACTGTATTGAATATACTTTTTGCATTCAGGATTTTTGAGCAACTTCTGCTTGCCCTGAAAACAGAGTGCGCCCTGAAATTTTTCAAGCCCGGGGGGGCGGCCGACCCCCCCCGACCCCCCGCCTCGTACGCTTATGACCAAGAGCATAGGTCCCTGGCATTGAGGATGTGAGAATTACTGGCGTTTGAGTACGTAAAAACTGGTGTTGGCAAAGAACACAATTTTCGAAAAATTAAATCCATGTAGCATGTGTTAGTAGCCTTACAAATATTGTCATAGTAGCTTTACAAATTTTCTAATTTTTGCAGTTTCACTCATTGAATGCCCACTTTGCTTTGGATGCCCGGGGCCGTCGCCCCGTTTGCCTCTGTAAAGTAGCCCCCCTCTGCACGCCACTGGGTATGGTGGGCTACATTCAGAAAGCTTGAATCACGTATGGGCAAGTCGGGTTATGTTAACCATGTGCGAAATTGAAAGATAAACAAAACATATTATGACGACACAACCTTTCTTCAATAAATTTACTTTTATTACACAACAATGTAAATGGACAGAGCAGTGTTCCATCTTCAACACAATTGAAGATGGAACATTGCTCTGTCCATTTACATTGTTTATTCTTGATTCTTGAATGTTCAGTGTAATCAATAGTTCTTAAATGAACAATTTTAGAAATATTCAAGAAATTTCAAGGACACCGGAAAATATTCAAAGACAACAAGATGTTTTTCAAGAATCAAGGACATAACGCGTTTTGATAGCAAACTCAAGGACAGTCCTTTGCGCTCAAGGACGTCTGGCAACCTTAGCTGAACTGCATATACATGGCTACAACAGGCCTGCACAACATAAGGGCCGCATGTGGCCCGCGAAAGCTTTTTTGCGGCCCGCGAGAGCTTCCTCAATTGTAGAAAATGCTGCAAAAGCTCGAACTCGAATCAGTAAATGTCATTCTATAATTTCTTCCATATTACAATGAAATCTCTACATCGAAATTTAATAGATTTCGCGGCCCGCTGCAAATTTGTATTGATAATTTCGCCCTTTTAGCTTTCTGAATTGTGCAGGCCCGGGCTACAACATGCAATAAACTCTCTGGCAAAATACAAACTTAAGCGCTGTAGTTGCAAACAAACTTTTCTGTAGCCTACTTGCATAGCATGGACTCCACTAACATGAAGTAGGTGCACTACGGCACACTCTATTCCCCACTGTGTGCAATTAACAAAGCACATAAATGAAATGGTTGGGTCAGTTATTCCTTGAAGCTCACAAACAAAAACAGAGTTTTTAGAAACATGTTTTAGATTTTATATATAAATGTGTTTTCTATGACATAATTACCTTCATATACTGAATAACAACAGAAATTTAATTTCACTAATATTTAGGAAAATGTCAAAACCTTTCGTGTCTGAATTTTTTTTTGAGAGATTTTGCCCAAATAATTGACAAATCAAAACTTTTGGGGCCTTGAACCCACGTGTCTTACACCACTTAGTATGTACGCAACAGATTGTATGTGAATGAAGTTTTGTGGTCATTTGAGTTCCAGACCTACCAAAGGCTAAACTGCTTTGTGTAAAAAGAACAGTTGGTTAATAGAAGTAAGTAAAATCTGTTGCTCTGATAGCATTTTATGCGCGTGCGTTTATACGATTAATGAAGGCAAAATGCGATGCAGGCAATTTTGAACCGCTAAAAGAAATTGGTTTAACTTTGCCACATGAAATTTTTGCAGTTTTCACTTAGGCCAGTGGTTCTTAACCATTTTTGCATATTACCCCCTTTTATCAAACAAGTTGACTAGATTTACCCCCAAATACACTCAGTGGTGCTCATTTCTTAAAAATATGAAATTAACAAACTTACAGTATGGAATGATTTATATAAATTCATATTTGCTGAAATTTATGGTTAAGTAAATTTACCCCCTTGAAAGATGAAATTTACCCCTAGGGGTAAGTTTACCCGAGGTTAAAAACGACTGACTTAGGTTGTATTGCAAATATTCGTGGTAGCTAAAGATGGAAATGCGTCACGACAGCCATGACCTAGTGGAGCGCTGCACTGCGAGTCACAAAATTTAAGCAAGTAGAGAACGAGGCCTGCAATCGTCCGTTCGGGAAATGCATTTGCAGTCCATTCATGAATGGGAAGGAAATTCGTTATATGAGTATATACACAAGTCGCAATGCGATTGAAGACTAAAGGCATCCCACTACACTATACGAGAGTCTACTGCGACCAATTTTAGTGAACGCAACAAAATGCAAAATAAGAGATTATAGCCATACCTTATGAAACTACTTACGTAGTGACAATGTTGTAGAATCAACGCACATGGCTAATGCACACCAACAGGAAAAGGAATCTTTTTTAATACCCGAGTAGGACATTTTTTATTGGTCTCATGGGGTCCGCAGAAGCTTTTCCAGGAGGGGCAACGTCGACATTTTTCTTATCCTTTTCGGGTTGCTGACTATGCAGTGACGATATCTACACCACAAAGAAAAGGCCCGGTTTTCCGGCAACAGTCATAAAAAATGCGTTTCGTTGGCAGCAATAGCCAGATATATTTCTGTAATTTTCACAATAGGATAGGCTATCTGCAGATTTTCAAAGTAGGGCACTTCTTTTCAAAGAAGCATTACCATGGTCTTAAAAACACAAATTATGACTTTAGTTTACCTTAAAAGACACATTAGCGTTACTTCGAAACAAGAGCTGCAAACGTCTGGGAACTCATCCGAAGCCACAACTAGGCTAAATGTTAATGATTAAGCCGTAGGCTATTCCCACAAGCCTGCCTCGAACGTATTCCAACAAGTCACATAGTTTTATACTGTGTTAAAGCAAGCCTGCCCTAAGCGAAGTGTGATTAAGTTTTCATGCTTGCTTACTCCCATAACGCTTAACTTTGTACATTACACCCAGTGCCGGATTAACAATAGTAGCAAATGTAGCAATTGCTACGGGCCCCGCGCTTTTTGGGGCCCCGCGGTCCCTTGTGTTAAAATTTTCTTTGAAAGGGTGGATATTAAAATTTAGGTGCCCGAGGCAAACTCCCAAAAAGTATCCTATATTTTACACATGCTATACAAAAACTTCATTCGCTGAAAGCAAGTTTAATTTGTCATTTTTTCTGGAATTTGCTTCTGCGTGAATGTCCATTTCGCATTGTAAATTGTTTGAAGTCATTTGATTTTGAATTGTTCTTTGTCTTCATATTAAACTTGTTGAGGGTCCCCTTTTAGCACATCTGCACATAAACTTTGTTTTGACAAGCACATGACTTGCTTCAGAACTTATTAAATGTGTGTCTAGATTGATTTGATCAACTTTTTACAAAAACAATGCGAAACTCTCAAAAGGGAAGCCCGAGATGACCGCCTCTTCGCCTCTCCTAAAATCAGCCCCTGATTTTATATATAGAATTTTTTCAGTCCAAGAAGTCACTATTTTGCTAAATTTGCCATAAGCAACTAAGCGAAAGTTTCAATTGAATGTTTTTACATTAGACTGCTGTGATTTAAAAATGAAAGTATTTTATGGTTATTTGCAACAGTATGGGACCACTGAACCAATGCTGCGAAATTGCAGCAATTTCCAGATATTGTTTGATGTCATTGCTATCAATGGCAATTCAAAAAGATATTTTATCACATCACATTCTCCTGCTCTATAAGTTACATTACCTTTTTGGTGCTTTAAAAATGATTTAGCCAATGGCGCCAAATTTGAGGTTTTTCCTCCAGATCTGGGTTTTCAGTGCCTTTCTGGGTTTCTGGGTTTTTCTTCTGAAGATCTGGGGTTTTAAGAATTTAACTGCGTAGCTGTGATTTAAGGTAGGGTGTGATTTAGTACACTTTTTATTTCTAGGCTCAATTTCCTTTATCTTGTTTCATAAAGGTACCTTATTCTTCAGCATAACTGATGAACAAGCAACTGACACCATGTAAGCTGTAAATATTAACTAGATGCAATGAGTCCAAGTGACAGAAAGAGAGATACTGTTGCGGTCGGAAATCCCGAGCGGCATGTGCGCAAAGCTTCGCACAGTGGCAGCAAGCAACAATAGAGATCACCCGACGAGATCACTCTATTATTGCTTATTCGCGCCACATACATATATTTTTGTTCTTCGCGCACATCCCGTTCGTGGTGAATCACACAATCAACGCAATACCACCGCAGAGGTTACAACAATACTAGTGAAGCAAATCCAAAGAAAAAATGAAGTGATACAGCACTTTTCAGGTAGAATGGTTGAGAGATCCAGATCTCAATGGTTAGTTGCAGAACACTGGGAAAGAAGTTTTAATGATTGTAATGCAGCGAGGTCCCCGTTAGAAATGCAAACAACTCCGTCTTACTGCGATATAATAATTTCGACAGACACAAAGGTTCATAAGCAAGGTTACAATATATATTCATTAACTCGTTTTGTCATTACAGATGCCCAGGTATGGTAGATAGTAGAAAGACTCACTTGGTTTTGTGTCTACCTGGGATTTTCTGTTCAAATATGAGTTTTTGAGGGAGTCTATATGAGAATTTCCAAAAAATCTCATTGGCAGCCTGGATTTGACATCTATACATCAGCCATTGGATAATGTACTTATAGTCATCTTTTACAAATGCGGGAAATGATTTAGGCTACGCATTTGTTTAACTCTTACGGTGACCAACTGCAGTGGAAAACGGCCATTTTCTAAACTGAGATATACTTTATGATAGTCACATGGATATCCACAGAATTTGTGATTTGCCAATTTTCACTTCAAGCGTATTTTTAACTTTGGGCCCCGCGCTGTTAATATGCTACGGGCCCCGCGCTACCTTAATCCGGCACTGATTACACCAACATATTTGCAAGTAGTACAACACGACCGCTTACAATTCTCTTTCTATGTCAGTTTCCTCTCTCAATTACACTAAAGTACTTGTAACACAATGTTCTTTCAGTTTGATTGCTGTTTCCATTTATTTTAGCGGAATCTGTGTTGACATGTTTAAATGTGAACATATATTTTGTTTTAAAAATATTTTGTTAGAGCTTGTTTGCAGTTAGCCAATCAATTACTTTAGACATTTCACGTGAAAAACGAGTTTTCGAATTTCTGTCACTGCACTTCCTGTAAATTATTGTCACTCGGAAATAAAACTGTATTATCAACAAAAAGAATGGTTTTCTTAACATTGAAATTGTACAAATCATTTAGAAATAGCAAAAAGAACAATGGATCCAAAATTGAATCTTGGGTGACCCCAGGAAAATTGTTTCAAATAGATCAGTGGTTCTCAACCTTTTCGCTGTAAAAAAGGAAGGCGAATCTATTCCTACAATTTTGTTAGAGAGTTGCACTAAAAAAATTTCAACACCATCAATTGACACGTTTTATTTTATTGCAGAACGAAGTCTGTTACACACAATATTAGAGGTTTGATTGACAGACTGCTGAGGGCCCCACAAAGGCTGTTTGGGAGCCGCGGTTGATAACCATTGATATAGATGGTTTAGTGCAGGTTGCACAACCTTTTCGCTATTTCCAGCCACATTACGTTTTTTTTTTGTGAATTATGGCCGCTGTAAAAGTCCAGCCTACTTAGTTTTTTTGCATTGCTTTATGTTGTGCTTCCACACATTGAGTCAAGCCTGCTTCCACACGTGTCTGTTTGGCCGTCTTTTACTTAGCACCTTAATACAGTAGACAAGGAGTTTTCATTAATGCAAGACCAACGTAACTGATGACATGTATAGTGTGCCGCTGAAGTAATCCCTGCACTTCAGTGCGTATACAGCCCAAAAATTTGGGTGGGCCAAAAATTTTGGAGGGTGGGGCCAAAATGTTTGATTTTAGGCAAGTAACACTATTTTGTTTGGAATACCGCCTCTCAAAGCACAAAATGACTATATGTTCTAAAAATTATTTGGGGCGCATGGCTCCCTAGGTCCCCTCCTAGCTACCCCTGTGCTGCGCTTCATAGAAGGAATGGTCCGTTTTGTTATCCATGACTTTTGTTTGATATCGTATTTCCTTCTCGTGTGTTTTCTAACAAAAAAATCAAAATGTTCATTAACATTCCATTGTAAGCTTTTCACCGGTAAAGAGTTTAGACTAGAGCTACGTGCAGACCTCGGAGAAAAGCAATGACATTAACATAACGCGTATCTTTAAAGGATCTTTGTTTAACATCTCTATATTCGGGCGTTTCTAAACGACAAAAATCCATTTTTCAACATTTTACTACAGGGTGACACAAAGAAATCGGTCATCACCAAAAATCGAATAACTTCCAAAACTTTATTTAGATTGACACAAAACTTCAGCTAAATTAGGTCAAGCTTGTGTAGCAGACATGTCCAAAGTTTCAAGTCTGAACTACAAAAGCTCTTTGTTTCACTGGCGCTCAAAAATGTGCTCCAAATGAGCTCCCCGGCGCTGCAGGCACATTTGGATCCGGCGGGCAAAGTTCTCGATGACCCTCCCGCATGTCTCCCTTGGGATCGCTCTTATTGGTGCTGTGATTGCTGCCTTCAGGTCAGGGATAGTCTGAGGGTTGTTGCCATACACCCTGTCCTTAAGGTATCCCCACAGATAAAAATCTAGGGGCTTCAAGTCCATTGAATGCGGCGACCACTGCGGGTCACACCTGCGGCTGATCAGTCGGTCAGGGAAACTCTGCTGTAGCCATGCCAATGATTCGTTTGAAGAGTGGGGGTGGCACCATCCTGCTGGAACCACTGGAGGACCCTGACGGCCCCTCTCCGTCGACCAAGTGCTGTCCAGAACTTGCCATGCACCTGGACATATCGCTCGGTGTTGATTGTCACAGACCGCTCGTTGTCGTCCTCGAACCAGAATGGTCCAATGATGCCATGTTTGGAGATGGCAACCCAGGCAGTGCACTTCACAGAGTGTAATGGCCTTTGCAAACAGTGCTCAGGGGGTGTGCTACCCCAGAAGATGTTGTTCTTAGAGTTCACGTGTCCTGACAGAAAATGTGCCTCCTCCGAAAACCAGACATTGTCAAGAAAGTCTGGCACAGCGTCAATCTTGTCGCAAAACCATTGGAACATGATCACTCGCTTCCTCATGTCGTCAGGTGTAAGCTTTTGTTTAATCTGTATCCTGTAAGGATGCATGTGGAGATCTGCGATCAAAATTCTCCGCACTGATTCGCGGTTGATTCCAAGCTCCTGACTTCGCCGACGCTCAGACTTGCTTGGGCTGTGGACAACAGAGTCTCTGACAGCAGCAACGTTGTGTGG
>Ga0210059_1004238_pt1 | contig 23103 bp, 17 predicted proteins | sample Ectturendosymbi2_FD_188042 | JGI IMG/M metagenome (GOLD analysis project Ga0210059, IMG submission 188042) | Ecteinascidia turbinata endosymbiont from Florida, USA - Sample 2 (SPAdes) (version 2) | ecosystem: Host-associated > Tunicates > Ascidians > Unclassified | place: Key West, Florida...
GGCGCTTTTTTGTATAGCCTTTAAATAAACCATTTCTTGCATAGGGATAGGGACGAAAATATTAAATGCAAAGCTTATTTTGCTGAATTTGGACAGTCTGAATGTGTTTATTTCACTATAACTGAAACTTCTGATCAACAAGTTTTTTAAAACTTAAATAATATGGTCCTAATGTTATAGAAAAAACAATATGGTCCCAATGTTATATAAATACGTGTTTACATAAAGCATTTACAATACATACACGTTATATAAACCGCACGTAGACAGGCGTAGCCTTGAGGCCATGGCCCCTCCAAAATTTTAGAATATCTAGTCATTTTGTGCTTTAAGAGTAAGTATCTCAAAAAATATACTGTTGCCGGCGTAAAATTAAACATTTTGACCCACCCAATTTTTTGGGCTGGCCATGCCACTGCGCATGTAAGTATTTAAACGCTTGTTTCATTTGGGTAAGATTGGGCTTCTTGTTGACAAAAGATGAATAAGCAGCAGTCTCAGAACCGTCGCTAGAAAGTTTTCAATAGGGGGCTTTGCGTTTGTGCAGTGGGGCTTTACATTCTAAAAATTGACAAAAACACCACTGATTTATAGGGTTTCATGTTTTAATTTGGGGGTTGGAGCTTTGTCTGTGGGGGCTAAGCTCACTAGAGCCCTCGTAGCGACGGGGCTGAGCAAACTATGGACAAAAGTCTAATAAGCAGCAGATCATACTATTTTTTCCTACAAACTTTTATGAATGAGTGCAGCTCATTTTATTACTGTAGTTAAGCGAAGGCATCAAAATTACGTTACAACGAACTTACAATGCAGTTAACTACAGGTTGCGCGTTAGATAAGCTGTAGACTATGCTAAAGGTGACTACTGATTAACATCAGACCTGCCAGCAGGGGTGTAGTGGGGTGGGAACGGCGTTCCCACACCTCTTTTTTTAGCAATACACCCCTGCCTGCCAGAAACAGTTTTTAGACAGAAGTTCAGCTCAGCCCGAAATTAAATGCTTTTTCATCGACCATCATTCTGCTGTCTCCAATAATTTTTTTCAACCTATCGTACAGCATTTCTAAAATTGCGTTACCGCTATATAGTCGCATTTCGTACAAAAAATTGAATGTATGAGAATTTGGTCATTGACTCACTGCAAACTTCACGTTTCCAAATACTGTCTGATCATTTTCAATGCCCTTGGGATGCTATAAACACCTTCCAGGACAAAGTGCCAGCATAATTATTGCTTTCGAGTTTTTTGGTATGTTCGTCTCTACGCGTACCCCAAGCGGGTTTTTGGGGGGGGAGTGAAAGTTGTGCCTGTTTTCGAAATAATATACCTTTTTTTTCGACCTTCAAGTTGTTTTCTATGGTCAGATGACTTCGATAATCAACAGCATTTGTTTTAAATAGTTTTTGATTGATAGTTTGCCACTGATGGGCAGGTATTTTTGCAAACAAATTTCGTTATTTTGACTAGACCATCATGACGTGCAGGAGCGTAACGAGGTTAGATGGCGCCTGGGGAAAGAAACAAGTTTGGCGCCTCCATGTTCGAACCCGAGGTCTTTCGGAAGCAAATGTAGGCCTACTGTTTTGAAAAAAGTGGTTATCACATTGCTGTGACTTTTTGCCCCCCCGTAGTGATTCGGCGCCCGAGAAATTGTGCCCCCTTGACCTCTCGTTACGTCTCTGGTGTTATGCAATAAAAATCGGAAAATTTTCTGAAAATAAACAAATTTTCAAGTCAGAAAGTCAGTAACTTCTGTTCCATGAACATCTGCAATTTTCGAACACAATATTAGGCCTACCGCATAGAGCTTGCACAAACTGACAACAAAGGTTACCGGCTGCATTTCAAGTTTCTTCGTGTAGTTTTTGTGTCACTTCTGATCCTGCCACAAGCGTTTTTTCAGCGTGGACCTGTGTTTGTTTTGCTAATAATAAAACTTTTCCAACATTCAACAAGTTACTCTTTAAGGTTAGAGAAGTTTGAGAATAATTTATGAATTTTTTGAAGGCCCCTTCTGCTCCGGAAACGTCCCAGTAAGCCTGGGTAATGGTGAGAATGTAATTTAGCCAAATGCGTATGGTTATTAACCGTGTTTGTTAAAAAAAGTTACCTGAGCAGTTGGGTCTTCACTGCTTGCAGTCAGTACACATCGGGATAACTTGTCCTTGAGCCCCCCCCTAAAAAAATCCTGGATCCGCCTAGGACCCCAGTAGTTCAGGACGGCGATCTTCGAGACCCGGTTACAGATCCGCAACCAGGGAGGGAGAAACGACAACCGGGCCATTGCCCTTCTCGAAATTTTCAAAAACATTTTTAGTTGTTAGGTACAAGTTACGAATATTCCGGCTCCTTCCCGAAAATATCACGTGGTTGCGGCCCTGGCCTGTTATCCACCTTAAAGTTTTATGATAAAGTTCGAAGTGAATTTGAATGTTTCATAGATTTTAGATTTAAAAAAGCATTCGCTCGGTTTGAAGTTTTCTATTGCAACCTTGACCTTCAAAGTGTCGGGAGTATCTCTGACCAGACAATAATTTTAGCAGACACATTTACTCAACAACATATTTTTTTTATGACAAAAAAATTACGCAGAATTCGTTGTGGTTTCAGACAACATTGCAGGCGATGCAATCCCTCGTGCAAGCAAGCGAATTCTATCCTGTTAAAACACTCAGTTCTGGAGTTAGTTTTTTCAACGGCAGAGTCGTTACGGTTCTTTGTCAGCATTAAGTTGAGCGAAGACAGTGCGCCAAAGTTTGGTTGAATTGGTTTATTTCACGCAGCCACCTGCAGCGTGTAAAAGTAAAAAAAGACGCAGCTTAATATCGTATACTGACAAGATGAATGAAATGCGATGTTACGATGGCCACTGTGCACGAGCGAATTATTATAGGACAGTGTACAGTCTACATGCGTCGATCCATGTTGCAACTTGTACAGGTCTGTGAACAGCTCGACACTGCATCAAAAGCAGCAACTGATGAACGCATTTTTCTCATTCAAGGTCGTCTACGTCCGTTATCGTTGCATCTCCATCTCCATCGCCCTTGCTCTTCTCTTTCATGGCCGGGTTTGCTGATAATCGCTGCAAGAAAAAATTTCAACAGATTGAAATGTTAAGAAGCTGCATATGCTGAAGAGTAAACACGGTCGCGTGCGCAGAAAAGCGTCCATTCACACGCACAATTGCAAACAGAGAGTCGGAGAAACGGCCTGGGCGACATGGTGAAGCTTTTTGAGGGCATCAGGAGTACTGAACAAAGACCTGTAACTTGTGGGTTGTTCTTTGTAAGTCATACTGGACATTGTTACACACCACATTTAAAATCAAAACTGTTAAACAACCAAGTTTTCAGCGCAGGAATGCATATGGGAAGATCGATTGTCGTAGTTGAACGGCTTATTTAGACTTTGAGCTAAAAAACCATAGATACAGTGTAACCATTCTGAATTTTCGGAGATTTAGTTCAATTGCAACGGGTAGTGACAGAGTACGAAATAACCTATCGTTGATGTTGATAAGGAAAAAGACCCTTCCGTTGCCGCTGCCTGGTTTTGTGAAAGTCAGAAGACAACGCACCTGTGCTGCAGAGTCCCTAATAGCAATACGCTCTCTGGTTAGACGCGAACGAAGCAAAATGCTTCGAACTTCGGAGTTCGCTAACTGAATACTAAAGCCTTAAGGAAACAGGCAAAACATGGTTTTTCGTGATGCGCCTTAACACAAGCAAAGCAGCTGGCTATTTGAGGTAAATATTTATCTTCCTCTGTTTAAAAAAAGCCTTAAAGATGCAGGCAAAGTCATCGGTGTCCATCAACCACGGCATACAAGGTATGTAATCACATGTGGGCGTCGTCATACTCGTCACCAATTTCGTAAGCAGTGAAACCAGGAGGGGAGAAGCCCCCCTGGAAAAATTTGTTGGATGTAGCTTTAAAAATTCCCAAGCTGGTTACGGGCCTGAATGAAACACTTTCAGATCAGTTCAGTTCAGTTTATTTATATATCCCGACCAAGCACAAAATACTTTATCAGGAATGCAGGGACAGGAAGCACGAAAATCATCATTTCTATAGAGGGGCAATGCTAAAAACTCTCACACGCGTGCGGAGTGCTAGTTGTACATAATCGATTTTATTTATCATTTAGTCACTGCAGTTTCAAAGCGTTTTTTCTTCAGCACCGACTCGCACATACGCTATCACTTACAATCAGGCTACCCAGCTCTTATCAAACTCAAAGAGTATCAATGCGAACACTCACAGAGCTATGAACTATTTTGGCAAATTGCTGTTTGAGGAAGAAGACGGAGAATTTCGCGCAGAAAAAGACAAACGGATAAACCGTTTCTTTTCACTCTACACATGATTTTTTCAGTAGCACAGTTGGACACAAATTACTAAAGATTTTAAAACAAAATGCACTTGTGCAGTGGATGCACTAGCGCTTCAATGTTTTGTGCATTCTTACTACGTGATTTCAAATAATATTCTATTCGCGATTCAATGCAATGTACTTGTTTGCGAACAGTCTAACAGTTGACATGATAGTCTGCAAACCTGCATCACGGCAGTTGGCCACTGTTTCCGGTTGCGCATGTGAATGCTTAACGCTGTTGTTCACCATTAGTCTACACCGAAGCGTTTAAATTCAGTTGTTTTGATTTAACTTTCAAGTGTATTGACGGTTTTGTTGTACTGTATGTCTGGATATAACCAATGGAGGCAATCAAACTTTGAGTGAACGGACAAAATGGTGAGAGCCTTTATTTCGCCCTGGCAACCTCAAGACGTCAGGGCGCATAGTTGGGAGACTGACCATTGCTCCTGCAACGAGGTTGACCCCTCAAACAATAGGGAGCTTTTTAGAACCGTAATCAACTGACGACCCCTACATTCGGTTCCGCGGCATACCAGAACCCGACACTGGCAAGGGCCACTCATGAATAGTCACGTTCGATTTTTTTGGAAAACCCGTGATTCAGACATTTAAGTTAACGTCAAAATAAAATACTCAACAAAAATGGATTTATCATATCTAGCAGCCGAAAATCTATCTTCAAGCAATTTTTTATGTGGAAGCAAACCTCAAGTGCTGCCTTTGCCTGCAGCTTTAAAAAGTACACAAACGGCTGTTACTTACAATAAAATACGATAGGTTTCTTAATACAGCTTATAACTACTACACTAAAAAAAGCTAAGCTCATATATCAAAATATATATGAGCAATTAAGAATTCTGGGTACATTTAAGTATTTCCGTAGGAGACATTGAACGTTGGTTATGCCGTTGATAAAAACTGGGAATTTTGTATAACAATTTAAAATATTCAGGTGTTTCCAGTATTTAACTGTGCGTGCAACAGTGATTCATTAATTGCATGACATGCTAGAAAAGAAGTTTTAGGCCTAAGCATGTTACTGACAATTTTTCAACGTTGTCTGCCGAGATCTAGAAAAATGCAACAGAAAGCCGGAGTGTTTACACACAACGTCTCTCAAGTTTGGACAAAAGGCTCGAGCATTCATCGATTCTAGAAGTAACGATATCGTCAAACTTACCTGACTAACCGATGGTAGCCTTTCTAACAACATCGCAAATACAGGTTGCGGCAAAGTTTGCTGCAATATTTGCAAAAGCTGTTGTGGCTGTCCACAGACAGCTACAGCGTTAGTCAAATGTTCAACACCCTCATCATAATTTCCTTGACCGAGTAGCTCTTCTCCTTTTTGGACTTCATCGATGAAAAACTTCTGCACTTCTTCAACGTTCCTCAAATCAGGCAACTGCGTGCACAAAAGAAAAACCATTTCTACATGAAAACATACAGCGGATGCATGCAAATAACAAGCGCATTTATAATGGTAGCACTGAGCTCAATTTATTCAAAAACGAAAAAAACCTTTTGTTGTTTACTTGCTTAAAAAGTTAATTGGCTTGAGAGTGGATATAAGCTTGCATATTTTGCGCTCTTCTGGCGATGGCTCCACGCAACTCATGGACACATCACAGGTTACTACATATTTGGCATTGTGTTGCTTGGAGAGAAATGAAGACCATTGACAACACGGAATGTACAACGGGTTTCGATAGACAAGTGCGCACCTCATAATTTGCACAGATGCTTCCATGGTATATTTTTTTCGAGTTAAAATAACTTGGTGAATTGCCAGCCAACCAACAATGAACTGTTGCTCGATGCAGAACTTTGGTGAGTGAGAAGTTTGCTCGCAAGCTGTATTCTAGGACGCAAATGCCAAAATGAAACAGCGCTTATCACATACTTCGAGCAAACTAGAGCTTTTGCCACTGGTAAAAGCAGAGCGACGCTTTCTAGAACTACTAGGTCCAGAGGTGGAGCAAAATTAGGTGCAGCTCACCATAATTATGTTAAGATGCATCTTTTCTGCGCACTGCAGTGAATAAAGATTCAACAATTGTGCAACATCGCCAAAACGTACGACTAATTTGGGCAATGATGCGTTAGCTAGAACAAATTATTGTTGAAGCTGGAGACAAATGACCGAACCGAGTTTTACTTTACAGACACTTCAGGATGAACCTCGTCTACTCTGGTAATAAACAACTGCACCTCTACTACTAGGCGGTGGGGTCGAGAAAAATCAGGGGAGGCTACAGTGTTTCGCCACAAAATAGGGATTTTTCAAAAATTCAACTTTTTTACGTATTAAAAAGACACATCTAATGCAATATTCATCCCATTGATACCACAGAATTAAATTGACCAAAAATTACAATATCGATAAATTATCGTTTATAAAACCAGGGATGGCAAACGTTCACGATTATGTAGAGGTAACATTAGAATAATTCTTACTCGTCTTTTAAAAGTTGGTTTGAAATAATTTTCGTCCGAAGGCAAAATAATTGGGAGGTACAGCCCATCGCCTCCTACTCCAATCTCTCTATCCATTTTAGATCAATGTTCTATTCCCTCGCCTCCTACTCCCATCTTTCTATCCATTTTCAATTAATATTCTACTCCCTCGCCTCCTACTCCAGTCTCCCTATCCATTTTTAATTAATTTCTGTGACCACTTTCATTATACAGTACACTTCGCTTATTGCCGATGACTCGATTTGACCGACAACTTCATCCGGATTAGGGGTAAATCCGAACGACCCGAAGAAAGTTGTTTCTAGCCTGGCGTTATCTAGGTAGTAAGGTTTTAATAAAAAGACTGACTACCTGGGCAATCCATAAATAACTTTGGTCAAAACAATACCTGCATAGAATACGTTAATCACGTGCAAGTCTTGAGTGTTAGACATCAACCATTTCTAACTTCATTTTTAACACTCCACGCAGTGAATGATGACTCTTTGCGTTCAAAGTATGTTTATTACACCACAAGCGTATCAAAAATGTTCAGGCGATGTTATTCCGGATTACAGCGGTGAAGTGTAAAGCTCGCACAGAATCAATCACAACCTCGTTTGCTCCATTCTCTTTTTTCTTTTCATTAGGGAAAACATTAAAAATCAGTTGCAACACATTTTTTTCCGGATTGGACAAAAATTCGGACCAATCGAAGTTCACTGTGTTTGTTAAAGTGTCTCTAAATCGGCAATACAAATAACTCCTACTATAAAGTTTATCTTTCCCACATTGTTGCGATTCTAACCATTCATGTCAATTTTGTTATCCCTAAGCTACCCAAAGTGTGACATAAATAGGTCACGGTTATGACTTACACAGAGACTATGTAATCAGCTCAAAGCGGAAAGTTTTACATGTTTACGAGTTTCATTTACTTTTCAATCTAAAAAGAACTTCATCATTGCTTTATGTATGTACATATTTTATGTTATTGCGAGTCTTAGGTGTTGCTTTCGCTAGGTCGGATGCCAATGTTTGTCAACAGCGAATTGCTTCCACACAGTGGGCTACGTGGTCTGCAGTCTTGACTTGCGACGCTGGGTTTGTATTATGCCGTCTGTGTGGTGTAGAAGGTTGGTTCACCAAAAAGTTTTTCATTTTTGATACAAGGCTTTATACTAGGTTAGGGCGAATCTGAAAATTTTCTAAAACCACGTTGCTCTATAAGCTAAATGATCTGTGAAATATAAAACAAGATTTGTTTTTCTGTTCAACGCATGCCTTCGATTGGAACAACGCAATATTTTGCTGCCATGCTGAAATTGGTAGAGACAATGAAACATCTTCACCTAAAATTTGGGCAAAGAAGGTTTGTCAAAAATGATATACGGTAGCACAAAACGTCTACGCGACACCAAGCTCGTTCACACGTGGTTGTGGCAAAATGCCTACGTGTCATGTTGGTCAAAAAGCTTTCATGCATAGGTTAAAGCGATATCTCCAAGCGATTATAACCCAGCCGCGCCAGTCAATCCGTATCGCTTTTTCAGGAGCACGTTTTGAGAGCTGCGATGTTACCATTTTTACCGGATGACTTTTCTACCTGAGTTTCAAAAATGATCTTTTTTAGTATTTTTCACTGTGTGGTGTTGTTCCTTTCTTAAATGTCTTTATTTTCACAGAAGTGTTTCAATTGTACTTTGTGTTTTCTATGAGTTGGCATGATTGCACTACAGCAAAGCTTAGTTGTTTTTATTCTTGATTTGACATTATCTTTTGCCTTCACAGTCGTATTTCATTATTATTTGTTGTTTTCTGTTTCTTTCTGTACGACAATAAATCCTATAGTTACTTTGTAGGAGCAGTGACTCAATGACAGCTGCAGCCGTAGCTTCCTGATCGCACATTCTGTGTTCGAGATACGAAATAACTCAACTGGGGACTGAGATACTTTACAGCAAGTTTTCTCAAATGATGAAAACTTTTGAGTTTCTCCACCACAAAAACGGATCATCACGTCTTGGTATCAATGGAAAGTTAAAAGAAATATTCTTCCAATTCTTTATTGTAATGTATTCCTTTGCTCGTCCACCTGTTATATTCTTTATCTTACTTGGGGTGTCTGCGTATCATCACTAGAGCTCGACCGATGCATCGGCATGCCGATATATAACAGCCGATACGGCGATGTATATCGGCACTATTTGCTCAAAAAAGCCGCTCAGCTATTGTTCTGCATGGAGTGTTCAGAAACCCAAGTTGCTACTTCGTCTCTGATTACCACATATTATGTTCCTTACGATGTGGAGCCCTCTAACTGCATCAAGTAGTGCGTAATATGCAAACCGCTGCGCAATCGCCCCGATAAACCGCTCTATGACGTAGCATACGCTCGCAGGTTTTTGCGCGGTAAGCAGATGACTGCCTGCGAACAAATCAGGATACCTGCTGTGTGGTTGACTGTTTGAATGACCCAGGCTTGCGCAGAATTCGACGTTGTACGGTTCTTCGTCGCAGTGAAGTAATGTCTTTCAACTGTGGTTTGAGTAATGCAAAAATACAGGAAACGGCATCTGTTATCAGCAATGAAAAACATCGGAATCGGTCCAATGCAGGTTTATCGGTCGAGCTCTAATCATCACTGACACTTTCACCAGAAGCTATTTCATCAAACAAGTTTGAAAAAGTGGAGTCTCTTCTCCGCATGTTTCATCTTCTTCAGATGTAGAAAATCTGGAATTGAATTTGCTCCACATTCTGAAACCACTCCATTTTAGCCAATCCTACAAATTTTTCTACCATGTCTACTTCTTGAAATTGTATTTTGAAGCTTAGTTATAGCAAACTGCACAAACACAAGACTTGTTTTACAAATATACAGAAAATTCTCTTCTAAAGTGAAGCCTGAAAGTCTGCTGCTGTGGTATTAGTTCCCAAAAATACTCGTCTTTGCCTTTGATAGAAATATGTTAATAGATTGAGTTGTTGGGATGTTGAAGTGGCTTCTTGCATCCATAGTAATTTATTCAAATGATTTTATGATTTGAACAATGATAAGTGCTCAAAGTGGAATGCTATCAACAGCATAACAGCGTTTTTGCTGTTCAATATTTCTTTCCAACATATAGCATGTTGACTTCTAGTGAGTAGGAACATCTTGTATCAACTTATGTTTCTTTAAACCCAGCTATTCAAGCAATTCTTTCAACTTGATAACAGCGACAGCAGAAAGATGGAAGTGTGTAACAACATTTTGCCTAGTTACAATAGTTCACCCAGCTCACTGAGCAAATATGGATTCATTCAGTGAAAGCTGAAGTGTATGCGTGACGCATGCTGATGAATCTTACCACAATTCCTAGCTAAAAGCTACCTTCTTTGCTCCAGAATCATGCAGTACTTAAAAAATACCATAATTTGATAACGCATAATGTTTAAGAACATTGTGCTTAATCTGGCACAAAGTTGTAAACTCGCATGAGAACCTTCAAAGAAGAAACTCACAAAACAGCTCCTTGTTGAAGTTCATCTGTCAACCATTAGCAACTGTCGGATACACTTTGTACATGGAAGCCCAAAACTGGATATTTGCAGAATCTTTTGGATAGTTTTTTTGAAGGACACAGAAGTAATACAATATGTTGCTTTCGCCGTCATGTCCATTAACTCTTCTGCAACATGGAGGTAGTTCAGGCAGATCTGTGCCAGCAAATGGATCAATTATCCAATCATTTTCATAAGTAGGCACTTGAGTTTCACCACAATAGTCCACAAACTTTTGGGAAGCTGTTCCAGGTATCTGATTATGGTTTGCCTAATGTCAACTTCTTTGTCAGAAACATAGTTTGTTAGTTCAGGGAAAATATCGCACTCATCTCAGGTCACATAGCATTTCCAAAGAATGAGTTTTTGTAGCAAGCAGCAACTTCAGCGGCATGATCAATAACTATAACACCAGCACCTTGCATACATATAATCAGACAGTTCAGAGAGTCAAATATATCTGCATTCTGCAAGATAAGCAACCTTTGAATTGAGATCTTTTTGAATAAAATTTGCAGCTGATGCCACAAAATTAACAAAACAATCTTTAGCTTTGCAGCCAGGTGTTTGAGGAAATCTCCCACCTGGCCCTCCACCCTTTAGCAACGATTCAAGCTTGCCTCCGTCATTTAGCAAAATAGTAAAGTCACAGCAGTGACCACACATCAAGACCGGGCAGGAGATTTCCTCAAACACCTGGCTGCAAAGCTAGAGCTTGTTGTGTTGATTCTGATGGGAGGCAAATCCCGGCCACTGGAGCTTTCCACCACAGTTGACATCAATTGAATAAACTTTGAGAATCAAGGAAAGACTTACAGATTGTTGTTTTAAATCTTTGGCATGGAAAAACCAAACATTGTTACTTGCATAAATCTGTGCCCTAGCAATAGTGTAAACTTTATTATTTCTAACTAAAACCCATTTATTTGATTTTCATTATTGTTTCACTTCAATTTACAGCCGAGTTTAAATTCGAGTAAACGCTAAATTTTCCAGATATATTTCCATGCCCGTTACGGCCTGTTGAAGCCACGTGATCACCCAAGACAAGACCTCGTGATATGACAGTGCTGTTGTCAATCAGAGAGATGTGTACAGCTGTTTAGCGATTGGAATTTGGCAGCATTGTTGATGGTCTAGTGGAGAAGTTCTGATTTTGGCCTTATTAATTTAATTTTGCCAATTACTATTAGCAACAGTACGATGTTTTTCTAATATTGTTTCATTGTCAACTTTCGCAAAGGACTGAAGATATGCTTAACACAAAACTAGTTTCCTGGTAAAAATGAATTGTGACTGATTCGCTTGATGTGTGCTCACTGCTGTGACTATACTACTTTGCCACAAAATTATGATGCCTCAGGAAGACAGCAACTTCCTCTCACATATCACAAACATGCTTCATTGCATGCCCCTGTGATAGCCACCACACTTCTGTGTACAGCAGCAATACTTGATTTTCAGCATGCATGTCGGCGCATAACGACAAAAATAAATGCTGATTTAATGGCCTTGCTTTAATCCAGTTCATATACTTTACAATGGAATTTAATACTTTGTGCAGTTCTTGTGATAATTTTTTGCAGCAAGAGTCTCTCTGTGTAGAAAACAATGTGTCCATTCAGCATTTGGTATTTTGTCTTTGATTCATTTTACTATTCCAGACTTGAAGCCAGTACATACTGCTGTACTGCTGCATTATCAGTGCAAATTCCAGCACATTTCTCCCAAGGATTAGAGTGCTCCGTAAAGAAACCATTCAGGCATTGAAAAATATCCTCACCCCTTGTGTGCAATTTCAATGTTTTGCAAAATAACAAATCTTCTGACACAGCCACATTGTTGAAGTAGCAAATAAAAACTGAGGCAGAGCTGCAATATCTTTGGATTCATCCAATCAAATAGAATAAAATGGAGACCCTTTCACTTTAATTAGAATCTGTTCAAGAACATCATCAGACATGTCTACTATGCGTCTTTCCTAGGGGTGTGGTGCTAAAAAAGAGGTGAGAGAATGCCGTTCCCACACCAAATAAAGACTGTACCAAATAGTTCGAATAAAGTGAGCATTTGCCTACAGGAATTTCCACACTGGATCTTCCTGTTTCACTGTAGGCTTTAACTAGCACTGCAAATTCTGTGTGTCGCTAGCACATCTGTGAGATCGCAGCCATGTTTTAATGTAATGTAAACCTTCAAGTAACGTTACTAGGTGCAAAAAGGTGTGGGAACGAATGCATTCCCACTCCACTACACCCCTGGTCTTTCCACTGTGCTGTTTGACAAAGAGACAGCATTCAATTCTTTACTTTCTCACCAATCATCATTTTTACATTACAACTTCTTTCCTAACTGGCATTAACAAATCTTCACCAATTGCATGAGCTTTTTTCTGGCTTGCATGTTGGTAGGAAGCAACATACGAAGAGTAGACAGCTAATTTATTTTTGTTGTGAATGCTGTCATAACATTTCTCTGTCCTTGAATCGACTTTAACTTGCGCTCAAAAAATTCAACAGGCTTGTCTACACAGACAATTTGGATCAGTGATTCTGCACAGAGAACTTTAAAACATACTACACATTTTGGTTTACCATCTAATTCTGTAAAACCAAGTTTTAAATAGGCATCGTTATGCAATTGTTTTGCCATTTTTGCTTTAAGTCTAAAATTAAGCAACAATAAGGTTTTACTCTACAAAATGCAATACAAATAGAAAACAATCAAAACTTCTTGCATGACGAAGCTTTTTCATGGTTGAAAACAGCTTGCTGGAATTATGTCAAAACTGCTCTCGATTTAGCTTTCAATAATGTTTTCATTTGTGCATTACTGCCCTGGCCCAGTCTGTCTTATATGAAATCACTCTGCAGTCTCTATCACCACATGTTGAAAACTTTTTCACAGCGGAATTATTTGTCATAAATGCAATAAGCATTGACTCCTACCAGCTTTCCTCAACAATGTGCTATCGAGAGGAAGTGCTTCACGCCTTTGCCTTTTTGTTTATGAAGTATCTGTATTGTCTAATCTATAAGTTTCGAAAGGCTTTTTATATTTTGGATGTTATTGCTCTGGAGATGTTTACAAAAGAAACAAGCAACCCAGAAGAATTATCAAGCGACCCAACTTTGGGTCCCGACCCATAGCTTGAGAACCAGTGAATAAGACTATAAACTTGCTTCTACATAATTGTTTGTAGCACTGGATTAGCCTATGCTACATTACAGCCAATTGTGCATTACAGGAAATCAACTTTCACTGCACAAGGGTTAACAAGTTGTTATTAACACACACTAATTACTAAAATCCATATCGGACAAATCACACCAGTCAAAGACTCACATACATAAAAGTATCTATGCAAAGAAACTTACAAATTTTTGTTAGATTAAAAAGTTTAAAAAACACTTGGACTTTTTGTGAAAATATCTGCTCTGATGAATCCATTGCCTTTACGTACACAAGCATGGCCTATTTAGGTCAACAATTCAGAAAGGTTTTGCTTGTTTTCAAAATCACTATCTAGATCAGCTATGTCCAACCCATGGCCATGCGGCCCAGTTTAGGTTTTTGCTGTAGTAAAAGTATCCCACAAATGACAACTTACCCTTGTTTTGATAATCTTCAATTTGACATTTTTGATGCAGGTGGTCTTCAGCACCACTTTATTACGTCTGTTACCATTGCAGTTTAAGATTCGAACATTTTCAGTACATTACCTTAAGCGAAATTTAGTTTGCTAAGATCAAAGTGAGCCATTCAATGTGCAGCCCTCAATAATACGTCATTCAATGTGCGGCCCTGGTCAAGATAGTGGCATAATTTTTGGCTCAGTAAACCATTTGGGTTGGACATAGCTGATCTAGATGGTCAGCATTGCAGGGATATGGGAAGACAACTACCAAAATATAACTTTCTTATAGCCACCCTGGGGACACTTTACCAAAAATTACATTCAACACTACCAGTATTTCATATAAAGCCATGGAAATGGAAAACTGCTCTGACTCTATCATAAACCTGCCCACAAGCGACTGCCTTAGAGCTGAAACCTGACAGGCTACCATAGCCATACTGAAAAAGTAGTTATAAAAGCAATATGCAAACAAAATGAAAAATAACACTAGAACAAGGCCACTACACGAAAATATACCGGTGTGCTGCCTGCAGATGAGACTTTCTTGCTTTTCTCCAGTAGTCGCTCTATCATAGAAAAAGTCATAACTTTGCATCAACTGTAATTCATGCAATGCAAATACAATGTAGATACATTAATGCATCCCAGTGGCCTGATGATGCAAGAACAATTCAATTCTTAGGTTAAAAACTCTATTACCATACAGCATACACTTTTATTTTTGATTGATATGTGCACTGTGCATTTCCAGAATATATGCACTTCTCCATTGCAATTGCTGTACATATTCAAGAATCATAAAACATAGGAAAGATTTACTTCTTAACATGAATGCATTTGTGTATATCTTCAAGTCAACTCAAAACGATTAAAGGGTCATGCCAAATTACTGGAAACATATATTGATATTTTTCACAGCTTAATTACTACATTGGATCACCGTATGAAACATATTATCGTAACAAAATCCAGATATTTCAAGGATTAGATTGTAATGTAAAACTTGCGAAGGAACTACTTTATAGAATAAATTAATTTTACCAGTGCATTTACAAAAAATCTAACAAAGTATCATTTACATGCAACTACACATGCTTTAGGAGGTTTTGCAGGTCATTTGAAATCACTAATAAATTGTGGTAATGGCAACAGACACATTACAGCAAATCATGCCAAGATATAAATACATTCTCTTGCTGCTCCTCAGCTTTTTTATCCAAATATTTTTCATAAAATGCAATCATACTTTCTTTTAACTTTTGCTTGAAATCAGGTGCACTTCTTCTTTTTCGATCAAAATATATGCAATAGCCGATAAAAGCAGTGCCACATACACCAGCAATGGCAAGCACTGTATTTCTATTCATATCAAGCATTGTATTTCTGTTAAACATATAAGGAAAGTTCATCCAGAACATGCCAAACAAATTTTCTTCCTTTTAAACATCCACTAGCCATATAGCATACAACAGTAATGTCAAAAACTCATTATATCATGTAGAGCAAGGGTTTCAAACACTGCGTCCCTGCGAGGGCAAGGCAGTTGTTTTGTGCAGCCCGCGATGATTTTTGGGAATTTTGAGACAATTAACATTTACATTGCCAAGTGCCTTCAAAAGATGCTGCGAAATAACTAAACCAAAGCTGAATCATACCCAGTGCGTTTTTCATCCCGGCCGTAACACTACAGACCAAAATTTCACTCTCCACCAAATTTTTGAGAAATCTTGGGAGTATGTCAAAGATGTCTCTACACATGCTTGTCAACCTCAAGAAAGCATACAACCAGATTCCTCGTGAAAAGCTTTGGGGAGTGTTGTGGGTGTACGGTGTTGACGGATGCCTGTTACTGGCCGTCAGGTCACTGTATTCCTGCTCAGAAGTTTGTGTCCGTGTCAGGAGAGTTAAATCACGATCATTCACTGTGGGTGTTGGACTCCAACAAGGGTGTGTGCTGACACCACACCTTTTCATAGTCCAACTTACGTGAATTGGATAGATAGCCAAATCGACGAGGGTGTTACAGTTGGGGGCTGCAGGATCAACCATTTACTTTTGACTTGGTACTGCTAATATCTTCTCAACAGGGTCTTCAGCATGCACTCGATCGGTTTTCTACTGCGTGCGACCAAGTCAGAATGAGAATCAGCACTAAAAATATTGAGGTATTATGTCTCTCTACAAACCCAAGGCAGTGTATGCTGCAAGTGAGCAGCAATACCTGCAGCAGGTCGAGAAGTTCAAGTACCTAGGTGGTATTTACAAGTGACGGAAGGCGGAGTGAGGAGATTGATACACGGATTGGTCAAGCTACATTGCTCTGTAGCTATAAAATAGGAGCTTTCAAACACCGCAAAGCTGTCAGTTATTGAATCGGTCTTTGTTCTGATCATTACCTATGGTCATGAATCTTGGGTACTGACCGAAAGAATATCACCTCAGGTGCAAGCAGCAAAGATGGGAGTTTTGCAAAAAGTCCATGGTGTGACTGTGACACTTTGCGACAAAGTGCGCAGCTGTGAAATTTGCAGAGGTCTGAATGTCGAACCACTTCTCCAAATTGAGAGATCACAGCTACGTTTGTTCGGCTAGATGTCCAGAATGCTCCACACAAGTCTGGTGGGGTAGGTCCTTCTGGCTAAACCCAAGAGAAAGTGGCCCAGAGGTCTTCCAAGATCTATGTGGAATGACTACATCTCCGACTTTGCTTGGTACCGTCTTGGTGTGGAGCCAGCAGAACTATCTGAAATTGTTGTTGACCGTGAGGTATTCCAAGTCTTCCTAGGGCTGCTTTCCCTGCCTAGAGGAAAAGTAGTCATGAAAATGAACGAAATGAATAACACTTATGTTATTTAGTTAATTCACCGATGTTTAAAAGTGCCCAGGTGATAAATGAACGAGTTCATTGGACGGGTAAAATTGATTAATACTAATATAGAGACGGTTAGAAATGATTTGCCTGTAATTCATGATACCTTTCACAGGAAATGAGATTTTAAAGGCTGTTTCTAGTAAGTTCAGATACTGCCATTGTTGCATCAGTGTCATAAATGCAGCCCACGGATTACCTTAAAGGTCTTTTTGGGGCCCACAGAGCAATGTGAGTTTGAGATTCCTGATGTAAAGTAACCAACCGCACTTTTCAGCGTTTACATTTAAAACAACTACAGCTAATTCATCATAGGTAGCGTCTATTTTGCCTCATGAGGCAAAAGCTCTGCTGGGGCTATTTTGCCTTTAGTTGAACACGACTGATTGAAGTGGTATTGGCCCCAATAAGTGTTATCGATCAAGTTCTACTACATGGAACATAAGAAATCACATTTGGCTTGTCTTATGCAATGCTGAAAGCAACAAGATGAATTGTCTTGTACACTGATGATGTGACACATCATTTGGTTTCAGATATTCTGAAGTAACAAGTGTTAAACTTTGTTAGAAAGAATTGATGAAATTGAGATTAGCTTCCACCTAGGCAAAGGTCAGGTAATATAAAATAATAGTTTCTTATGGTCTACAAATTATGTCAAGTTTTCATGATCTTGCATGTTCTTAAACCATAAAGTGTTGTGGCTCAGGATTGGTGCAAAGAAAGGTGATCTACTCTGGGTTTCACAGGTGAAAAAAGTTTGGGACTGTAATGTAAAACTGTATGAGCTGCTTACCTCCACTTTTGCAAAGGTTTGTTGTGATTAGATATTTTAATCATAATTTTTTATTTTTATCACTGGGTAGCTTAGTCAGTTGTAATTAAATATAAATCTTAAACAAAGTTAACCATGATAAAACCACTAATATTGAGTTTTTACATATTTCTTTGCAATTTTTGTTTTACACACAACTTCCTTTTTTGCACATTTTTCTACTTTCAAAAAAACTTTAAGCCATTACTTCTCTAATTTTGTATAGCATTAACTTTTTATTAGGCCTATTTTTACACTTTTTTGTGCCTCGTACCTTAGCGTGCAAATCTGTGTCGCGAAGCAGTGTCATGTCTGGCTGCTGTCAGTTACATTGCATTCAAAATGGTGTCTGGCTTGTATCGGCTTGCAGTTTTTAATTGACAGCTAGTGCAACATATCTCGGATCTGCTTCATTTTTCCTTAAAAAACATAAATTTGGTCTTAAATAACAACTTTAATTTGACAAAAACACACACACATCAATACAATAGCACTGTTTCAAAGGTGGATGGCGACTGTCTTTTCCACATTGACGGGGACGTAAAATGTTGGTGAAATGCTGTTTCTGAACAACGTGAAAATATCGAATGCGATCTGTCATTCACATGCTACTGACTTTTCCTGCCTTTCCCAGAACTTTGCATAACCGTCGTCAGAAAATCTTCAATAAGGGTCTTTGCATTTGACCAGGAGGGCATGACATCTAAAATTTTGGCAAAAACTCTTGATTTGCAATGCTTGTTATTTCCATTTGGGGGGGCTTGAAGCTTTGTTTTGGGGAGATCAACCCACAAAAGACCCTCTCGTGGCGACTGGAATAGAACTTTGTAGTGGAACGAACATGTTTTTTGATGAATGACAAACAGTGACACATCATACAGATATATGACTTTTTAAGGTTACACACGCAGTGGAGTAACTGACAGGGAAAAGAGGAGAATTGTCCCACCTGGCAAGCTACATGCAAAAACCAGCTGCCCAATAAGCCTATATTTCATTTTTAGCATTATTTTGGTTTTCAGTGGGTTGTTGCCTTTTTGTGTTTTTCGGAAAAGGTTGTGGTTATTTAGGGGTTTAAAATATAGCCGGCTACATCCGTAATCATATTCAATTCTCAAGTTTTTTCTGAGTGTTGGCCAGTAGACTCTTTACAATGACCAGTGGGCCCTTTCAGCTAAGTTTTTTCCTTGGATCAAACCTCTAGTAACGCCACTGAACACACGAGGCACTGGAGCTGCTAAAAAAAAACTGATGGAGGTTTTTATTCATAAAAGCTTTTTTGAAAAAAAATTCATGCGCCATTATGATTTCAGTGAAAAGCAGTCACTCGTGCACGTCACGCGCCAAACTTTTGTCATGCGTGAAAATCTCCTTGTCACACACGATATCTTGTCGACAATTGCCACGTTTTCCAGTCTGGCTGAGGTTGTCGGCCGCTCGTCAGTTTATTTCATTCATGGTTTTGAACTTGTCCCGGTTTATGGCCTAAGAAATTATGGTAAGTCTAACTTACTAACCCCTAAACATAACACCTAAGCCTGAAAAAAAGTAAAGAAAAACAAAACGAAAGTCAGCAATGCGAGAGTCGAACTGAAAACCATTGGCATAGTATAAGTATTAGTAGCCATATCATAACGCATAACAATTCTTAGGCTACGAGATCCACACAGTTTGAATGACAAACTTACCTTTTTATTTGAATTGTGTCAGGACAGGCTTATCCATAGTCACTTCCAAACCCTAAACCTAACTGTAGCCCTAACCTAATCCTAACCCTAACTCAGGGGTCGGGAACCTTTTTGGCTAAGGGAGCCATGGAACTTATATATTTTTAACTGTATTTTCGTGAGAGCCATATAATATTTTTTAATACTTAATGCAACTAACTTACCAACTAACGTGTGCATTTTTAAGCAAAATCAACAATTTTAATTTAAACAAACAATGGTAAATGCTGAATTTTCTCTTTAATAGCATGCTTCTTACTGTTAATGCGACTTCTGGTGATGCATGGTGTTGCTGATAGCTTTGTGGTCTGTAGATTGAAAATTACAGAAAAAGTTTCATTCGTAACATACAATCGTGTTAAAAAATATCAAGCGAGCCAGATGCCGTCATCAAAAGAGCCACATCTGGCTCGCGAGCCATAGGTTCCCGACCCCTGCCCTAACCTATTAACGCTAACTAACCCTAATCCTAAACTAACGCCAACTTAACCCTAACCTAACGCTAAGGTTTTGGACTTCACGTTCGCGCCATCGGCCATGTGCGCATGCACAGGTTAATGTTCTTCATGACAAATATGCTGAGATAACTGATGATTAAGGCTTAGGGTTTAGTGTTTAGGTAAATGTGTCGGGTTACTGTTAGGGTGTGGATTAGGGATTGATTAAGAAATATAATTGATGTCTAACACTAAGTCCAAAATTTTTCAGTGGTTATAGTTATTCCCATACTGTACCAAGGTGATGTCAGGCGCACTTTCGCCAGCCGCACTTACGATTGGATACGAGGTTCGTCAAAAAAATTTCGAATTGTCAAGGGGTGATAAAGAAACAATATTTTTCACTGCAATGGAAAGGAAAGCAATATCAGAAAGGTTGGAAACCTTTTTCCACGAAAAAATCACATTGAAATGCAAAACACATCTCCAAAACAAGAAAACGACATCATAAGCATGGCCTATAAAACGGACAATCAACCGCTTTAACGAAATTTTACACAATTTTCCGCACAACCCACGAACACATATTTTTATCACCGTCTTTGGTATTTCATACAGATTCCATATCTCTCAAAATTTGGAGTAACACTTTTCGGGATCTCGAGATTTTGTACGAAATGTATAGCATGCTTCTTACGCACAGACAACCTCTGAGGCAGACAGATCTTGGCTGACAACCTAACACTGATGTTTAATCTTAACAACTTTACGCAAAACGCACGAACACACATTTTATATCACTGTCTTTGGCATTTCATACAGATTTCATATCTGTTAAAATTTTGAGCAACACTTTTCGGAATCTAGAGATTTTGTACGAAATGTAAAGCATGTTTTTACCCACAGACAGATCTCGGCAGACAACCTAACATTGACCTTTAATTTTAACAATTTTACGCACAACCCACGAACACATATTTTTTATCACCGTTTTTGTTATTTCATACCAGAGGTGAGTGGATATTGATTTTTTAACTCCTGATCCATATCCGAGGAATTTTTTGAATATTCATATCCACTTTTTTCCCAAAATTTCTGAAATTTAGTATCCGATATCCATCCATATCCGAATGCGACACTGGTTAAATATGAAACAAACAGGCAGTGGTTATAGGTCCACCAGTGGACCTTCCTTTTTGAAAACTTATTCATCCATCACCTGTAACATGACACTAATCCATGACAAGTGTGCAGTAGGCTGGACAAACCTTGGTAGAAACTTAGTAAACGTAAACTTAACACTTATTAAACCTAAACAAGGCATCTGACCTCAAAAGTTTAGAAACGTTTGAAAAAAGTAAATAAAAACGGTACCATGAAAAGTGCATTCACAACATCCAAAACAAATGGTGCCAGATTATGGCAAGAGTTAGCACGAAATCCATTCACACAGTAAGACATGTCTACATGACTACCATGACAGTGCTGCAAATGTGACAAACTCAGCGTTTTATTCTAACTGTGCCACTGCCAGCGGACCTAAAGCCACTTCCAAACAAAAACACCTTGTCATTTTGTGACCCAATCCATAAACATAACATCACATGTTGTGCACTTTCAATTGTAAAAATTAGTGTATATTTTGCTGCCGGAGGTATAGCTCTGCTGTGGTTATTTTTCCATTTGAACTGTAGTGTATCTGGCTTTGTCCACTTATAACACTGAGTTCATGGCACTAGCAGTTAGTACGAGGAACCTGGTCCAAAGGGAATTCCTGCTGTGCGAGTGGTTGTCGTTTGGGCACTCAGCATTGTTGTTTGGGCTGGTCTGATAGAGACGACTCTTTTTATGGGAAATTTTTTGATGTAAGCTACAGCACTTTTTTACTAAGTTTTCAAAACCAGACACAGGTTTGCAATTTGGGTTGGGGTTTTTGGTTATATGGCAAAGACGATCCGCTAATCCAATGATATAATCCTTGTCATATGACCGATTCCACCTGCATCAGCTAATTGCAAAAGAGCTCCTGCATTCAATCAATCGATAAAATAAAGAAAACATATTTTGTAACACTGAGAGCTGATCACAGTACAAAATATAGTAAAACTATGTAGCTTACAAAAACCACAAACGCAAACTGTCTTTTAGCAAAGTTGACTGCATAAAACTTGAGGTAGAATGTTCAAAATTCTAACCAAAAGGAAATGCAGCTTAAACACTGAAACAGACCAGGGGTGGCCAACAGGTTGATCGCATCAGCCAGTTAATCGCCGAGTGTCACTTGGTCGATTGCATCTGATTTTGCATTGAATTGACAAGCTACCTATATAAAGAACATTCTTCAATCAATATTCCAGAATGTGGATAAAAATTATTTGTCAATTGGTTGGTCACGTATATTCTTTGGTGCCTCTTGTGATGCCTGACCTTAGGCTAGCTCGGCAGATGCCGTGAAGGCATCGTAATATATTTTTCTATTATTGCATGGCAATCATGATTTGGGTGTAACAGACACTTTGCCTTCTGTCTGTGCATCACTTACTAAGGCGATGGCACACTGCATTTGCACATGTGACACTCAACTTTGGCAGTTTGTATTTGTGACTATGTTACCAACTGGTCGATCGCGGGTTATCAAAAAATTTTCTAGTCGATCCCAGTCGAAGACAAGTTGGCCACCCATGAAATAGACAGCCTACACAAGACGCACATATAGCGATGCCACTCAGCACAACAAAACAAAGCAGCATACCAACAATACAGTGATGTAGTCGAGACCGTAACCTCCGAGACCGAGACCTGGCTCAAATTTTGAGACGAGACCGACACTTTGTCATAAAAGCCGAGACCGAGACCTGAAAGTTCGAGACCGAGACACGAGACCTCATATTTCTTTGATGGTAATTCAAGCTAACTCCTTGAATAATGCTGCAACAAAATATCTGGCACATTGCCAAATATCAAGATAATAAAAATGGTAATGGTAATGGTATATTGTTTCATATGACTCAGCCAATAAGCAGAAGCACCATAAAAGCCATCGCATGCAGTAAACCAACCATTAGCGAACATTAGAGCAAATGAGAATACAATGGCACAATAACTGATCAGTGTAAACAAAGAGGGGCGCTGTGTCACATAGGATTGGCGAAAGACCGTGGCGGTCATCTGGTCAACCAACCCCGTTTATCACTTTTTGTCAAGTGATTGAGAAACAACAGTTGCAAATC
>Ga0210059_1004239_pt1 | contig 23103 bp, 9 predicted proteins | sample Ectturendosymbi2_FD_188042 | JGI IMG/M metagenome (GOLD analysis project Ga0210059, IMG submission 188042) | Ecteinascidia turbinata endosymbiont from Florida, USA - Sample 2 (SPAdes) (version 2) | ecosystem: Host-associated > Tunicates > Ascidians > Unclassified | place: Key West, Florida...
CCCAACCACTAGGCCAAAGTGTTTCGCTGAAGTTTTCATTAGAAACTAGACTCGAGTCCGAGTCTTTTGAGCCTTTGATCGACTTTCTAGTGTTTCTGGTTCAAAAGTTATGATCTAAAATAAACAAATCAATTACTGAACTAATTAGCTAATTAGTCAAATATTTTTACTAACTTATATCACAACTTTTGAACCCGAAACCCCAGCAGGTCATCCAAAGTATCAAAAGACTCTGATTGTAGCCTAGTTTCCAGTAAAAACTTCAGCGAAATACTATCACCTAACGGTTGGCGCCCAGGGCCAGGCAAAGTGGGCCAATTACGACGTCACTCACAAAAAAACCCGCACCCCCAGGCAAAAAAATTTTTCGAGTGCAATCTACTAGACTGGCTGATCCATTTGAGCCGTTGAACAGCTCTCTAGCGCAATCGGCGGAGGAGCTAGGGCGTTGGTAAGGCAACCGAAAATTGCTGTTTTTTAGGCTGAAATCGAAGTACGAATATAACGTAGACCGGCTCTCAACGTGTTAACACTACTGTTAGCTAACACGTAACACTTGTTGCAGCACTACTGCGGAGTAGGGCGCTAATTCCTAATTTGGTCTAGTCTAGGTAAAGTGCGAAAGCATTGTGGCTTGACACGCCATCAATCAAACGGACACTGCAAAGTTCGATCACTCAATCACAGAGTAAAATGTGATTATAGTGTTTAAAGAATAGTGACGAGTACAAACAATCTGACTGCATCAAAGCACATAACCATACGTTGTTAGATTTTCTGCATCTTTCGAGAAACAGGTACTTGTATTTACGTAGCAGAGCCTCAAAGGTAGGAATGCTACATTGAACTTGGTGGCTACTAACACTCGCTCTCCATTAATGACATGTATACTGCAATACAAGTAATAATGCATTTAAAAATATTTCCAGGGTGTTGGCCTATGTACTGTATCTTTGTGTATATACTTTGGCATTGACACCTTTGCTGTCAGTGTACATTTAAGATACTGTACTTGTACTTCGAAATCATACATTGAGGCGCTATTTTGTGCCACTTTGCAACTTGCCAGTCAATTGTATTAGAGAGCCATTCAAACCCTCAAAAGACTCGGCAAGTCTTCTAGTTTGTAATGAAAAAAATTTTAAGTCTGGGGTTTCACGTTTTTTGTGGATGACATCATAATAGTAAGTGGGATAGGTTTAGGTCTTTTTGGCCGAGGTTATTGGGCCCTGGACCTCAATTGTAAGAGGGAAGTATTTCGCTTAAGTTTTTAGTGAAGACTAGGCTAAAATCTGAGTCTTTTTAGACTTTGATTAGCTTTCTACGGTTCTTGGATCAAAAGTTAGGGTAAAACAACCAAAATTTGGGCAAATGAATCTTCTTAGGTAATTTTTACCCAAGTTCAGTTTTTTTAGCCATTTGCAAAAACTGGATCTCGAGACCAAGCCTTGAGACTCCATCACTACAAGAAAGCATGTTCATTCATCTTATTTGAAGTGCTAGATAGCACATAATCAACTTATATACTAATGGTGAGCAACTGTGGCTCGGTGAGCCGACGTATTTTGTGTGGCTCTTCTATGTGAACAGTGATATCTCAAATTGATAGAATTGTTGCTTTATATTTACCATATATACTCGCATGTAAGCCGACGCTTAAAAAACTGCCCCAAAATGAGGAATTTTGCAAAAACTCGCATATAAGCCCATCCCAAAAATGTCATGGTGTGTTGTTTGGGCTAATAACAAAAGAGTATGTCTTAAATTTTATGAGTAAACACCATGTGCTTAATCAGACGTTGAGTAAACACAATGTGCCAATCAGATGTGATTATGTTGCATTTGATTTGAGGTACAATTAAAATTAAAATTGAGTTGTAGTTGGTCGGAATTAACTTTAGTTAGCGCAGTCTCAATTTTTACGGCTGTATGCATGACTGAATGATAATATCAGTGATATTGCGTGATCTGAGAAGTGACGTCATGTCAATTTGTTTGTGTGAGATCAGATTTATGTCCATACAAGCCGACCGCCTAATTTGAGAAAATTTTATTTGAGTTTTTAAGTCAACTTAAATGCAAGTATATATGGTAATGTTTGTTTCATTTATCAATGTGTTTAGACAAGTTCATAAGGTTAGTTACCAGGGAGTTTTGATAACAAAGACAAAGAACCTAAAGCTCAAAAGTTCGAAATTAAAATTTTTTAAAGAAACATATTGTCAAAAAAAATATGTAATTTTCCCAATGTCAGAATGAAAACGAATGTTTTTTGCCAATGCTACAGTTGATACTGATAACAGGTTGGTACTGATAACAGGTACCAGAAAATAACTCAACAGTTGATACTGATAACAGGTACCAGAAAATAACTACCCAGAATTTAAAAGACCAGTGTACAACTCATTTCTATTAGCATAACATATTGCTGTGAATTTTTGTTCTATGAAGCTCGTCAAATCAAACCATCATGCAACGCTAACAAAAAAACACTCAGGATAATTCATTTGCACAGGTTTAACAATGTAACGCCAGATTTTTGATGACTAGCAAATCAGAAAAACCTAATACAGATGAATATGGCCGATCACACAGCCAATTTGTCAAGCTTTTTTATGCAGGTACCTGGAATATACGATTATCCATATCAGACAAATATCCACAAGTTCACCACCTCATTCTATTTCTGTCCATATGCTTGCTACATAACACTGCTGATATCTTGTAGCTTGACACTGAACACAAAAATTTCTAAAACTGTGGAATATAAAAGTGCTTCTTCACAGTGGCATAGCAAGCCTAAGTGTCGTCCAGGGACGACCATAAAGGTGCCACTCTTTCCACACCTCAAATTTGCTTACAAGAATTTAAAATGAAAGAAGATCATGTTCAATGCTTTTTCAAAGATATAAGGATTACTAAAGCATCTTGAAGATCCCAATCAAACAACTGTGATTGGAACAGTTTGCATGCCTCTGTACACCAACAATGGACACCCCCATTTGACTTATCTTTCACTTTTCCTCTGTTAGCTGTTTACCTCAAAGCTTTGATTTTAGAATGCCTTCATTTGTCTCACACTACTGGATCCCTACATTATGATGGGTGAATGACGCTGCAGTTGGGGCGCTGTTAAAGTGTTTTGCTCCTATCACTTACCCTCTTAACACTGCACTTTTATCGTGTTCGCGTTGGATTGGGAATCCCATAAATCACTCAAGCACGACCGTGAGTGTCTCACCGAGCTGCTTGAGCGCGCATGTTTTCAGTCATATCTGATTCAAAGAATCCAAAATAGCAGAGGTAGGTTGGAAATCCGATAATAAGGGATTCGAGCAGAAAAGAGGTTGGGTGGTTTGTATTAGGTCTTGCACAACCTTTTCCGTACTTGTTTGATGCTAAAACCACTACCGTGGAACAGATTAGCCTATTCAAGCTAATATGTAGCAAAAATGACAGATTAATTTATTTAATAGTTTTGCCTGTAGGCTAACTACACCTAGTAGGGAAACAATCAGCAAAATTGAATTGGTTGAGCAAACTGGAAGATTATTCGGTAGGTTACAAGATATCAGATATTGGCCTGAATGACTATTACCCCAATACTGATTTAATAGCTTTTCATTACACCTTGGTATAGTAGAGTGATTCAACCTCTGAGCAAAATATGTAGCCTAATATTGGAAGTGGATGACTTCAGTATAGGCTACACTTTGAACTTTGTATCCCAGTTATGTGGTTATCATTTCCTTAGTTCATAATGGAACACATGGAGTAGCATAAAAGTTTGTAGAAAAGGTTATAGTTGCAATTTGGTGAATTGCAGTAGCCTACCTACTGTTCGTAGATTTCAACTTACCAAGTGCTGTGAATCCTCAATTTGACACTCGTTTTTATTGAACTGCAGACAACCGACTGGTTAATGATCGTGACTGAAATCAACAAAGTGGCTTTGCAATGTAAAAACTAACTCCCATTTCCTGCCCTGTAGAAGCTGTTCAAATTCTATCAAAGTCACTCGAAGAGTGCAATTACGATGTGACGAGGTTTTCATGATCTGAGTGCCCAGCAGTTCTCCACGATTTTCTCTGCTGGCTGTTATTTTTCGGACTACACTAAATAAAATAACATCTCGGCGATTCTACCAACACGTACAAAAAGAACCTTTGTGTAGTGGAATCATGCTTCACCTTCTCATTTTCACCTATTCCCCAGCTTTCACAATACCATAGGCCAAACCCACGAAGCAAATCTTTGAGTCATTGCAGTGTAAAAGCGCCCCAGTATCGAGTTCGCTAGTGCGTTCACGAAGGTAAGCCAAGGGCAACGAATCGCTCAAGCGTCAATCCGACAACAAGTTCAGTGTAAAGTGGGTAAGTGTTGGTCATGTGTAAACATCGATTCTGTAATGCACTACTGTATGGCTAACCATTTTTGTGCTCTTGTGTTGTATGAGTGCGTTGTTGATGTGGAATACAAGTCTGTAATAAACAAATAAATCAATAAATTACAAAATGAACGTAAGACTTTTTGAACTACTAAAAGTGATTACTATTGCCCTTTCAAATCAATCATCTGCACTATGAACTAGACAGTTCCACTCTTCTTCAAATGCTACAACAAAGTTAGCTCAACTCACAATTTGAACTACAAGGCATGCTACATAGAAAATGTCATTGTTTTCCTTCATGATGCTTGCAATGACACGCTTGTTAGTGCTTATGAGATAACAATCCATCGCACTTGAATGCAAATAGATGGTGGCAACATGGTAGTACCATTTGTTATAACTAGCACATCTTACCACTATGGACTAAATAAAAGTGGGCTATTCACACTTATTAGTTTACTGATGTAGGATTTGGAAACATTTTAATGTCAAAACTTTGAAGCAGTTTTTCAAAGCAATGGCCTAATGCTAACACAGGTTGCCAGATCTACTTTTTGCCAAGGGGCCAAGTCTAGTACAGAAAAGAGAAAGTCTAAGATAAGGGGCCAAAAAAAGGGCCAACCATTTTTCCAATTTATTAGCTTTACAAAGTCATGAACCCATACTTAGCAATTTATTGAATGGCAGTGTTCCTCAATCACAATTGTAGCTCAACAGCAAAAGAAGTAAATGATGAAAGATCGTAAGAGAACAACTTAATTTCCATGTATAGCTATAAACTGAGATAAATTTAGCATCATCGATAAGTGCTAAAGCGATCAACAATAATCTGAACAAAACCAACAGACACTTGCACCACCTAGATAATAGTAAGTTAGGTAATGTAACAGTTCTCACTGCTACCCTGGCATGTAACAGGCATTTGGATGAACTTACTAAACTTTCATATTAACTCAGAATCTCTTAGGATCCTAACACAATTTTGCAATTGAAAACCTTCAAACTTGAGGAATTTGGTGAAAATCTGCAATCAATTAGTCAAAAAAGTAAAAAAATATGGTTTGTCAGATAAAACTCAGGGTGGTCAAATCTGATTCTTGCAAGAGGCCAAGCGTGTCCTGGAAAAGGGCCAAATGAAAATTGTGGAGCCAGCAAGTATCATTTGGGACCAAATTTCTGAAATTTGGTCCCAAAAGGACCAACCTGGCAACTCTGTGCTAACATATCTTAACCAGTTTATAGCACACACACTGAGTGGCTTTTTAAATTTTGGATATAAAGCAAATTTCAATTGACAATATTTATTCACACAGAAAGGGTTTTTTTTTTAACACTTTGGCTTCCAGCTGCTTTTGGGAATTTCAGAAAAAAAAAACACCTAAATGCACGTGGCTTTGCGCGAGAATTTCTCCGGTCCAGTAAGTGCTATGGACCTGGTCGAAGTGTCAAAAGATGCAGCAAGTCTTCTAGTCTGCACTCGAAAAAAAAGTTTTTGGTTGGGGTGGCGGATTTTTTTTGAGTGATGTGTAAGTGGAAGACTTTTAGGCCACCTAGGCCCATTTTACCTGGCCCTGGGCGCCAACTCTTAAATGTTAGTATTTCGCTGAAGTTTTAATTGGAAACTACGCTACAATCCAAGTCTTTTGATACTTTGGATGACCTGCTGGGGCTTCAGGTTCAAAAGTTATGATCTAAAGTAGTAAAAATATTTGACTAATTAGCTAATTAGATAATTAATTAATTTGTTTATTTTAGATCAAAACTTTTGACCCAGAAACGCTAGAAAGTCGATCAAAGGTTCAAAAGACTCGGACTCAAGCCTAGTTTCCAACAAAAACTTCAGCGAAACACTTGGGCCTAGCGGTTGGGCCCTACGCCAGGCAACATGAGACAAAATGACCCCAAAACTGCACATTCTAAAAATTGTATTGAGTAACGTCTTCAATCCCGCAAGCAAGGCACTTGAATTTAAGCATGCATCACAGTAACATGGAATATGCAAATACATGAAGGAGGATACATACATGGCAGTAATAGAGAGTATACGCTTGATGGCGCAAATACATTTACTTTGATGAAACACAAGCTTTTGAGATATACGCATTAATGATGTCATCATGCTTATTATAATGTAGTGCTGCGATGACTTCCAAGTACATCGATTTATAAAATGCATGAGGGAGTGGGAAGCTGCGAAGGACCAAGGATCATCTAGGCTGCAGACCTCCCAAGGGCAAAACTGCTTATTTTGTAAAGGGAACCGTGCATAATAGTTAGTAAAAGTCTTTTGCTCTGGGTATAAAATGTAATATGGGTAATGTGGTTATATGGTCAATTGAAGTAAAATGTATTGCAGGCAAAGCCAAGCCACCAGAAGAAAACGGTATAAAGTTATCAAATGAAACATTTACTGTTTTCACACAATCAAAAATATTCGTATATGCTAGAGACGAAATGCATCAAAAGCTGTAGATCGCTACAGCACTGCAATGGTGTCACAAGATTTAAGCAGGTTGAGAACCAGTCGCACAATCATGCTTTGCGGAAAAGAACTTGCTGTCAATGCATGCTGAGAACGGAAATTCGCCACTCCGTGTCTACAGGCTACAGTATTTCACTACTTCATACACTGGTTTGATGTGACCAATTTTTGTGAACAACCAAACAATGTAACATTTAACGAAGATACTTCATTATTTGACAGTTTCTACTGTAACGTTACATAATGAAATGAAACCACTTGGTTTATATATACCAATCAATAAGAACACAGAGTAATATTTCCATTACCCGAGTTATACATATTTCTTATGTCTTATACTCCTCCAAAATAAGTACCAAACACGTTTTATTTTTTATTTCTAAAGGAATTCTTGACTAGATTTCTATTGCACTATGTTTTATCATTTTAGCACCTGAGTTCTAATGTGCTTTTGGTAAAGCAAATTGTAGATCGCTGTCAGAGCAGTTGTTACTTGTTAAGCATTCACAATCAGGAAGCAATTGAGCATTGCAATGTTTACAGTCCATTCATCTAGGTTTAGGTGGGAAGCTCACTTTGCATTGCTGCGCCAGCAGCCATATATTCAGAACATAAAAAGCATTCCAACATATAAAATTAACACATTTACGTATGCATTTTGCTTCTGGCAGTTTGTTATTCAAGTATAGATAATCGCTTGCATTGGATGTTTTGTTTCAGAATTCACGGAAGGTAATATCTTTGCGGTAGAGTTACTTGTTAAGTATTTCGCCACACTTCACTACTTCACTTATGGCATCACTCACAAAAAATCTGCAACCCCAACAAAAAAAATTTTTTTCAAGTGCTGACTAGAAGACTGGCCAATTCGTTTGAGCCGTTGAACAGCTCACTAACGCAATTGGTGAAGGAGCTATGGTGTTGGTAAGGCAACCAAAAACTGCTGTTTTCAGGCCGAAATCTAGGTACGAATATATCGTACGCCGGCTCTCAAAGGGTTAATGAAAAAGTTGCTTTCAAGCAAAATTAAAACACTGATTTCATACTTGGACCCAAACAATTTTTATGATTATTTTATTATCGGACTTATAAAAAAAAGAAGTCCAGGCAAACTATAGGTTTTACAGCAAAAATAACTACATTTCTGAAATCCTTGCCATCAAAAACATAAGATTCAAGTGTTTGTATGGTTCTTGGTTATGTCAGGAATGAGAAAACTTTGTTTTTATTTTCAGCAACACATATCGCCACCTAGTGGGAAACAAAATTTAAAATGCCTACATTTTGTGAACCGCTTGACCAATTTCCAAAATTTTTTTTGTTGAGCATAGAACGAAAATCTTTACAACATATCTGTGAATATAAAAAATTCAAGAACATGGGTTGCAAAATCCCTGAATTTAGGTTAAGATTTAATGGAATGGCCCTTCAGCAAAGTGCTCATAACTTCTTGTTGCAAGTGTTGCAGAAATTATGCGCTGCGGTTACACTGTGTGTACCAGTGAAACCTGCCAACTCAAAGCCTTTCTGAGTCTTTTGAGGGTTTGAACAGCTCTCTAGTGCAGTGGGCTAAGGAGCTATGAAGTTGGTAAGACAACTGAAATATGCTTGATTTAGGCCAATTTTTAAGTGTGATATATTCATACGCTAGCAGCAAACATGTCAACAATACAAACTGATTTTTCAGCTCTCTGGTGTTTTTGGTTTTCTACAAATGACTCTTCTATTGAACAAGTGTGCCCATCCCTGCTATTTTCTTTGTGTACAGTTGAAACATTCACACAGTGAAATGAAAATACTCATTTGCATTCACAAGAAAGTAATCAATTGCACCTATTTATGCTCAGACACTTAACCATTAACCATATTATAAGGGCAAACAAAACTACCGAAATTTAGACAGTTGATGTAAAAAGTTCTACATATCAGGAGTCAGTACCAAGACAAAAGAGGAAAAACTTCAACAACAGTTCGAATTTGCTTTAATATGTTTGACCTCCACAAGCACTGGTTTACATCAAGATTGTTATTACAACCTGGTAGAGCAATAATAATCCTACTTGTTCAAACAGCATGGTGAGTGAGACAACACAGACAATCTGCTTTTTACTATCTTCACAAGATTTTTTTGAATATTGTCAATCAAACCTAAAAGCTGCTAGTATCACAATCATGTTAATGGAGCAGCAAACCAGTGTGTGCACAGATAACATCTCATGAGTTTTTGCAAGCTTGCCTTGAGACAAAAATTTTGTCTGATACAAATATCAGTGATGAAATGCTAGTCAAACCTAAGCCACAAGAAATGCTTTTACTCTTATATTTTTTTCATATATCGACACTGACCTCTGGACTTCAGTTACACAACACCATGCCCATGCCCATCCACCAATCACGTATTTCTTTCCATCTGCTCCACAGCAACCACCTGCAACAAACAAGAGATTAGTATAATTGCAAGAAAAATAACAAAATTATTAAAAAGATGCAAATCAGTTTTGTTATTTTGCCAGTGAAACTTTGAAAAGTTACACTATTGGTATTTTAATTGAATCATTTCCCTACTACTTCACTGCATAGGAGACAGATGATTATAAAATCTCTCTATCTAAATTATTGTGCTTAATCATCTCAAACGTTTACCTAGCAGCAGTGGCACATATAGCCTGGAAAAAAGGGGTCTGTCATGGAAGGGCAGCTTTTGATATCACTTTTCAGCATAAAATCACATTTTCTCTTACGACTAGAAATCAACCGATAAATTTTGCGATGTTGCCAAAGTATCATATCAGCATAATTCTGCGTATAAACAGTATATCAGCAATATTTGCTCATAAAACCCAGTGTGTCGCTAGTTTTCTGCACAGAGTTTTCGGAAACATAAGTTATTATTTTGTCTCTGATTAACACCTTGATGCCTGGTTTACTAATATATCGTACCTGGAAATCAGCCTAAAACAAACAGTTTTCGGTTGCCTTACCAATGCCATAGCTCCTTTACTGATTACACTAGAGAGCTGTTTAAACCCTCAAGAGATTCAGCATGTCTTCTACTCTGCATTTGAAAAAAAATTTTTTGGTTGGGGTTGCAGATTTTTTGTGAGTGACGTCATAAGTGAAGTAGTTTTCAGGCCATTTTGGCTCATGTTACTCGGCCTAGGCCCAACCACTAGGCCAAAGTATTTCGCTGAAGTTTTCATTGGAACTAGGCTTGAGTCTGAGTCTTTTGAGCCTTGCATTGACTTTCTAGCGTTTCTGGTTCAAAAGTTTTGATCTAAATTAATTAATTATCTAATTAATCAAATATTTTTATTACTTTAGACAACTTTTGAAACCGAAACATCAGCAAGTCATCCAAAGTACCAAAAGACTGGGATTGTAGTCTAGTTTCCAATAAAAACTTTGGCGGAATACTACCATCTAATGGTTTGGGCCCAGTGTCAGGTGAGTGGGCCAAGGTGCCCTAAGTGCCCTAAAAGTCCTCCACATATGATGTCACGCACAAAAAATCCGCCACCCCAACCAAAAAATTTCTTTTCGAGTGCAGACTAGAAGACTTGCTGTGTCTTTTGAGCCTTTGAACAGCTCTCTACCGCTTTTGGCACCGGAGTTATGCTCGCGCAAAGCCACGTGCAATCTGGTTGTTTTGGCACGAAAATCTTTGAAACAGGCCAGACGCCAAAGTTTTAACTAACACAAATTTTCTGTCCTCTTCCTTATGACACACAGCCCCCTGGCTGCATCACGTAGTGTGCAATATTCAGAGAACTCCACAACCGTCCCAATAAACCGGTCTATGACATAACATTCACTCACAGGTTTTTGTGCAGTAAGCAAATGGCTGCCTGCAAACAAATCAGGGTAGCCCACATGCTGTGGTGATTGACTATCTTAGTGACCCAGGTTTGTGCAGAATTCCATGATACAAAACTTGGAAGCTCAAAATTTCTTGAGCATCAGTATCAACCTGTCCCTTCCTTTCTATTAACCGAGGTGATTCTTGTCTACCCATATCTTCAACTAAGTGACAGAAGTCAGCACGCGTAAATGTTATTTAATGGAGTTTTGAATTACATCTATGCGTGTTGATTTCTGTCACTTGTGCACAGGCTGTACTTAGCTGAAGAATTCCATATTATACGCTTCTTTATCGCATTGACGTATTGTCTTTCAACTGTGGTTTGAGTATTACAAAATATCGGCATCGGCAGTGGAAATAAAAACATTGGTATTAGCTCAAAAAAGCCTTGTTGATCAAGCTCTACCTAAAACCCTATCAAACTTGGGTAGTGGCCCAGTGCAACTAACTATGTAGACAGTGGTATTGATCTCATTGTGAAAACACACAAGGAAATATTTCCAGTTAATTGCTTTCGGTCACAGCGCATTTATTACATCAGAATCGCTGTTTGTTCCTGCAAACATGGTGCTGAAAAGATACTTAGCCTGTCAAACATTCAGCCAATGTCAGCCATACAGCAATGAAAGCTGTTCGTCGAAACATAGATTCACTTATAAAATCAATGCCGACAACCAGCTGCACAACTGCATCTGTGGAGCACTATCAAGATGATGGTGTTATAAATATACATGCAAAATTACTGCGGAGAAGAATGATTGAGATGCAACCGCTCTGATGATTTTAGATCATAATGTAAAAGTGAATTACTCGAAATCAATATAAGACTTCTTCCACAGCAAACAACATTGTCAACTGCTCAATTCTAAAAAGGCTATGTTTGAAATACAACACTTGACATGCATTTTGTTGAGATAATGTGACCACAATTTCTGAGCGGTCACAACTTTTAACATCAGAAATTCCTCATAAAAATATAGCTTCAATGGAAACGAGCCCACGTACGTTACTTGGCATGACCCTGATGAAGGCCTACACACGTCCTCTCGCCATCAAGCAAAATATTGCAAAATAGGTCTGCATGTGTGTAGCTGTGTACGATTTTCTGACAGCTTTGCTTTCATTGGAGCTGGCACTGCCAGAGTAGGATATTCTGAATCACATGCGTTCAACACAATATCAATTTAGAGTGTTCAAAAATGTGGTATGTTTCATGTCATTGTACAGGCGCTATTTACATAAGGCAAGGACGTTGTTGATTCATAGCAGTACTATGCAACATTAGCAGGGAAATGGTTGCCTGTTCCAACTCACCAGCATTAGAGACTTGCAGCATTTGTTTGTTGGTTTTAATGCTGAGTACCTGTGGTACAAAGGGGCTTGTCATGACAGCCAAACAGACCCCCTGGATGTGTGCCTGCCCAGCAGTTACAATGTAATGATGGCACCCACCTCACTGAAGTACAACGCATGTTTGAACCAAAGAGAGTTATTTTTAACACTTTGGTTGAGAATAATATGAATTCAAAAGATTTTTTTAATGCAGAGGATGTCAAGCTACTTGCATTCATGTTGTTCACTAGACACCTAGCTGTTGGTTGCCAATGGTAGACATTTTCTATTGATAGCTACAGTATCAGCACAACAGCCACCCCAGAAACTGCCACCCAAAATGATTCCTAACTATATAATTGCCACCCTAACAAATGCTACCTGGACAGTTGCCACCTAAGACAAATTTAGCTCTTTCAGCTTTATTATTAAAAATATGTAAACTTTTCAGCATGCTACTTTCATATCAAAAAATTTGAAATCACAAATCTGCATAAAAATCGTTTTTGGTCCTCTAAACCTTCACATGCACTTAAAATGTTTTGGACGCCAAATGTCATATCAATGTCGTTAGTCATTACATCATCATAAAACTTCTTCAGTTGGTGCAACCCTTAATTATTTTGTGAAACTTTCCTATTTTGTCACCTCACAATTCACAGGATTGGCAAGATAATGAGAACGTGTGCGTAGGGTTCTGCTATAACATTATCACTTTAAATCAGTATAGCCAGTGAAATGTGTTGGCACACTACCATTGCTGCTGTTGAACATTAATGTGTTGGCACACTACCATTGTGTTGGCACACTACCATTGTGTTTGGCACACTGAAATGTGTTGGCACACTGCCATTGCTGCTGTTGAACACACTGCCATTGCTGCTGCCGTTTTTTTTCAGGATAATGTTAGGTACCTGGTATGGACCTGATTTCTCTGATACTAGGGACCTGACTTTCTCTGATTCTAGGGACCCAATTTTCTTTGATTCTAGGGACCTGATTTTCAATTCTAGGGACCTGAATAGGGTCCCTAAAACACCTTAAAAAAACTATCCTAATCAAAACTAAGGTAAGGCAATGCACAGAAAACTGCATGGAACTTAACAGACGTTCAAGCTTGGTGTGACAGTTGCCTTAAATAAACAAACTCAAGGTTTACTTGTTGGTCAGTAACATGGGTTGAGGTGCTGAGTGCGTGGAGTGAATATGATGCAAAGATGGTGCATGCAACAATTGTGCTGTGACAAAAGTTGAAATGAATCACGAAAAAAGAGTTGCGCAGACTTAAAAATGTTTATGAAGATGTAATGACATTAACAACCAGGGTTGCAGAGTCGGAAGTAAAATATCCAACCCCAAATTTTGCAAATTTCCGACTCCAACTTTCCAAAATTTCTGACTCCAACCTTTGCAAAATTTCCGACTCCAACCTTTGCAAAATTTCTGACTCTGACTCCTTAACATAAAGAGAATGAAGTTTGGCTGCTAAAATCAATGGAAATCATTTTGCACTGTAAGAAATCTGTTTCAACAAAGTTTCAAAAGAAATTGCAGCATTTCAACAGAAATTCCCAATTTAGGAGTGGAATTTTTAAAATGATCCAAGTGGACATCCGGAGTTGGAGAAAAAAATCTGACTCCAACTCGACCCACAAGTCTACAATTCCACAACCCTGTTAACAACATGCTCTGTCAAAAGTATTACAGTTGACGCAAAGATTTAAAAAATGGTCAGAAGGTAAAATAACTGTTGTCATATAGATCTGTGAATTAAGAACTTTTTTACAAAAAAACAGTGCGTTGAAAAAGTTTTTTTGTAAAAAATACATCTTTAGCCCTTTAACGTCATATGTCCCGAATTCGTCCCATCCAACGTTTTGTTCTTTTGTTCTGCACACGGTTATTTTTATCGCTCAACGACTGGTGTCCCAAATTCGGCCGGAGTCGCACTTTCTTTTCAAGCACTTTATCGCCTTTTAGTAATTACAGGTTTTACATCTGCCATCTTGAATTCTGTTGACTGTTGGTTCTTAGCAGCAGACATCCACTGGAGAATTTGATGAACATTTTTGGGAAAAGTTTTCAGTTCTGAACGACAGAAAAAATCAGGAATATAGAGTCAGTCCTGTAGAATAGGAACCTGACGTTTTGAGTTTAGCATCCTTGCTTTGTGAGTTTTTAGGCAGATTTTTGTGGCTGGGACGAATTCGGCACAGTGGTCATTTAGGCATAAAATTGTGGATAAACAATACTATTCCGCAAGTCTGGGTATTGCAGTTTTTTCTTTTTTGCAGTTATTGCTGTTTGCTTATGTTGAGATATTTGTGGAAAAAGGTGTAACTCCTTACTAAATGAAACCAAGATCGTTTTATGGCAAGAAAATGACTGGAAAGTAAGGTTTCCAGTATATGAAAGTGATAATAGTAAGTAGTGCGACAATAATGGGGATCCACACTATATTATTCCTACAAGAGACGACTTTGCCGCGATTCATCTGATTCCAAAGAAGACACTTGTGACATGGCATTTCATAGTTAGAATGTTTGCAACAGTGATTCAAAAAGAAACATTGAAGAGTCCAAAGTTTTCCACTTTGGAAGAGTCAGAAATTGAAGCATATCGTATTCCAGAATTGGGCTAAGATGAATGCAATGTTACTATAGTTCATATTTTCGTCTTGCTGATTTGGTTGTCATGATTTGATAGCTTTTGTATAAATAGGATTGTGATTATTTTGGTGTTCTGAATACAAAACAAAATAATTTTCCTGACTTCAAATCCAGTGTAACTGAAACTTTTATCAAAAAAGGTAAAGACATCATATGCAAAACAATCTTTGGAATTGAAATCAAGGGTATCTACAACAAGAAGCCGCAAATTCTGGGGAATCTGCTCTGCAGAAACATGCAGGTCACAAAACTACATGTGGAGCGATAACATTAGTTGGAGGAAGAAGTGAGGTGACAATGATGCAAGAACCTAACATCAGTGATGTAGACGAGACCTAAACATCGAGTCTGAGACCAGGTCAAACCTTCGAGACCGACACCCCATTGAAAAATCCGAGACTCAAGAATCGAAAACTTGTGGATTATGCTGATATTTTTCTACAAATTTTCTAAAAATATTGTTGCGACTATAAACTTGCAATTTTTTCAAATTTCTGGCATTTTTCTTACTTGCTTTGGTTGTTTCTTATCTGCAAATGCAGCAGACGAAAAACACGTTGATTTGGAAAAGTTTTACTAAGCCATATTTTTGCAGACCAAGACAAGACCTCAAACCTTCGAGACTGAGACTCAAAAAATGGGAAGTCTCGAGACCAAGAACACATCTTGAGACTCCATCACTGCCTTAGATGCAGTGGGGAAACCAATATTCTCTGTAGTAAATGCAATGTATATCTATGTCTGAACCAGTGATGGACTCTCGAGACCCATATTTGCAAGTCGCGGTCTTGAAAGCTACAGGTCTCAAGACTTTGAATGTTGCAAAGAAATAGTTTAGTAAAATTTTTAAAATTCAGCTATTTTTGTTTGTTGCATTTGCAGGTAAGAAACAACCAAAACATGTCAGAAAAAGCCAGAAATAAAAAAAAATTCAACTCGGAAATGATGACGACATTCGAAGCGAAATTTTGGCAAAATGCACAAATTTTGAAGCCTCGAGTCTCGGAGTTTTTGATGAAGTCTCAGTCTCGAAGTTTCAACCAGGTCTCGGTATCGAAAGTTACGCTGTTGACTGCATCAGTGGTCTAAACAAACACAAAAATTGTTTCAATCGCTATTACCAGTAATGTACTTGGTGCAATTCTTGTGCATTTTCAAATGCTTTCAAAACTTGCAACAAATGTTGATCTGGTATATGCAATGCTTCCTTCAATAAAGTGCGAACTATTCATAAGATAAAGATTCTTATCAGTTTTAGAATGTTTTGTTAGAGACAAAGAAAAAAATTTTGTTTTCAACAAAAGAAAACACGACTTTGAAATTCCTAAGATGTAAAGTGGTTATGAGGTTTCAACAAGTAGCGTAAATAATTACAAAAGCGTTGATGTTCGTCTTTGCATTGCTGTCATTTGGAGAAATACTATGTTTATAGGATAAAAGGCAATTATTTCAATGCAAATTGATAGCAATCCATAAAAATCTGATTTTGTAATGACTCAGCTCTTCTAAGTTAACTTTTAAGCAGCGCTGCTCCATGCAACCATTTTGTTTCAGTTTCGTTTTTCTGTTATGAAATATACTGACATTTTTTAAAAACTCAAAATTCCATGTAAACTGGCCCAAACGACCAGTGTCCCCAATTCGGCACATGAACCCATTCCCCCCCAGTAAAGCTTAAAATAGGAAAATAACACACAATTCAGTTTTTCGGCTCATATTTGATAACAATTTTGATTAGAAATAATTTTTTCAACAAGTGGACAATAATGCGGACATCAAGGGGTTAATGAAAATAATCTTAGAGAGAGTTCAAAATGTCTTTGCACTTCTACAACATTGTTTTTTTGTGACATTGATTTTGCAGAAATTGCCAAAACCTGGAAATGGCGTGTTCAATAACTAATAACTGCTTTCTGTTATCTGTTTGTTCAAATTACATTTTAGTTTGTTTCATTTGTTTATTTGGCAAAATGACAAGAAAACATACCCAAACAATATCAAATTGCATGGCTCCAAAGGTACGAAAATTGTCAAAGACGGTATTAACACTTTCATGCTCACTGTAGGTAAATCTACATTTGGTAATTCTTTACATTTGAGCTTAGCAAGCATAAATGTACTTTTTTACCAAAACTGTGGTTTCGAACACTGGTTCTCATGTGTTTTGTCTAGAAACAGCTTAAAATTATGGTCCTTGACTGAGTTTCAAAAATAACAGGTCGTGGAATGAGATTTAAAGTCTCTTCACAGGCTGTTTGAGCGCATGGTTCTTCTGAGTTGGTCCACCTAGGGGAGAACAGGATCCTGCAGCAGTGACTAGAGCTCGACCGATGTATCGGCATGCTGATAGATATCAGCCGATATGACGATGTTACTGACGTATCGTAGCGGCAAAATTCTGACAATACATATCGGCAGGAATCCCAAGTTTGATTAACGCAAATGCTCTGTCCTGTTTCTAATGCACAGCCTTCATGCATAATAACCAGACCGCTGTGCAACAGGCCCGACAAAATGCTCTATGACATACCATACGCTGGTAGATTTTGGTGAGGGGAGCAGATGATTGTCTGCAAACCAACTACTGTAGGTTATGTGCTTTTGTGTTGGTTGCCTGTTTTATCAAAGTCTGTCTTGGCTAAGCAGTCTTGTGTTCAGCATGCATAAAAAAGTGTGACCAAGGTTTGTGCAGAATTTGCTGATGTACAGTTCTTCATTGCAGTGAAGTGATGGTTTTGATGCGTCGCACATTGTTTTTTACTCATGGCATCTGTACGTAGGCACAGGTGTCTACACAGGTAGTAGGCCTACGTATACGCAACACATGTTTGCCTGTTTGTGCATTTGTTGATTTAGAGTTACAGTGGGTCCTAGAAATTGATATGGACTGCAATAGGCACGACAGATAAAACCATCCTATTAGTGTACATTTGACCTTCAGTCAAACACAGCTGGTTAAATGGTCATGGTCACATGATAAGTACAATACGTACAGTGCACACAATGCAAACAAGAAGCTGCTAACAGCTTGCCAGTACTGAAACAATGATATTACTTATCTATTAGACTGAGCCATTTGCAGATATCACAGTCAACTAAGACAGTCATTCTGTCCACACTTGTCATTTGACCATTTCAGCCAATCATGTTCAGTTGGTGGCAAAATAGCTGCAGGAGTGCATATTTTGCCTCTTAAAAAATTGTGTAATTTTGTTATCATTTTCTTTGTTTATGCGGCCTGAAGAAAAAATGCACTGAATGCCTTTCAGCTATTGTTTGAATAATACCAAAATATCAGTATCGACATCAGTTATAAGCAATGAAAAATGAAACATCAGTATCGGCCCAAAAAAACTTATCAGTCAAGCTCTAGCAGTGACTGTGATTTTGTGAGGATGAAGAAATTTAAAATGCTTCTAAATGCTACGAAAACAAAAAAAATTTTATTGCAAATGTTTCTGTAAGTACTTGCAGACATGTTGATGAAGTTTTAGTTGTTTAATGCTAGTGTTAGCTGCTTTTAGCATGGATGAAGTACAATTTTCTTTAACTAGATGGCAGCAGTAGGTCCTGGTAGGCCCAGGCTTGTTGCAGTGGTATGTAGCCTAAACTGTTTTGGAAACGCTTTGATATTGGTAATTGATTAGTGTACAGGCAACAAAACATGCAACATGTTTGCCACTTCAGCCTACAGGTGGAGAATGCCTAGCAGTATCCACATTCTGGTGATTTGAACTACCCACTTAAACTAAATGGTAACAGTGGATATTGCTGTGGCATACCACCCAGATATGAAGGTGTTAAGAGATCTTATATATTTACATGGTTGTACATTTTGAATGTACAACCATGCATTTTGAATAATTTGAGGTTGCATTTCAATGGTTTAAGTATTTTCTGGCTTTGTTCCATGTCTTCAATCAACCTGTAGCCTAGTGGTTATGGCAGCTTCTTTGGCGCTGGCAGGTCTGGAGTTTGATTCTAGGCAGGTCATATTACCAAGACCTGATAATTAGTTGCTGTAGCGTTCTTGCTTGGCAAAAGATGTAAAGAAAGTTCCAGGAAAGCTTTCAAGCCCATTCAGACATGAGAAATGCAAACTTCTGTGAAGTCTGGTTGTATCTGTTTGCTTTGACATCGGAATAACACCTTCATTGGAAGGCAAAGTGCATGCAGCTATAGTGTAGGCAACCTCTTTAGTACATAAAACAAATCTCAGCCTAAGCATTGTTGCATTTGTGATGTTGTGCATTGTCCTCACATGCTTCATGCATTGTTGTATGTGTACTGTGCTTGTATTCACTCTTGATTAAAGATAGATTGATGTATCAGGCCAGTACTTGGGTTTCACCAACATATCGGTATTGGCCAAAACAACCGATTTTATTGGCCTCAGTAGGTGTTGACAACACACTGCTATATTCCTCATGCATCTAGACAACTTGCATAAGAAAGCACAACATCACATGATTGATAGCAAGAAGGTTATGACCAATGGCTTGCAATCCTTTTCCTGCCCTGACAACTTTCATCGTAAAGCCTGATTTACTATGAAATAGTCAGAGCAATTGATCAAACTTATCCCTTATTGTTTATTGTATTGTTTTGTTATCCCTTATTGTTTATTGTTTAACAGATTGTAGCAGGAAACACATGACCAGAAGGGTACTTACGATATTTTCAAAATCAAAATGTTTATAAAGACTAAGAGTTGTCTACAAAGCGAACATTTGTGTAAGCGTGCATTAGTCAGAAGATATCACTATTACATTCATTATTTTATTGCATGCTGAAGAATTTTGGGATGACTAAAATTGCTAAAAACCTCATAAAGGTAAAAATTACTGAAATTGACAGCTGTATGCCAGTTTAACAAACAAGCACAATGTTCTCTTGGTCATAAACCTGTTAAAACATTTTAACAGTGAGCATAAACTTGTAATTTTTACAAGAACAAAATCCTTGCCAATACAAGCAGTTAAGCATGCATTTAGTGCACTAGGAACACCTTAAGTGTGTAACATAACAGTTTTATGAGAAAGTATATATGCAACACTTTAATGCCAGGTAGATAATTACTTTAAGGACCGTGTCACAGAATATGTTATGTATCATTATCCTTTTTATACCTGTGTTCCTACAAGTACAAGTTGTCAATTGAACAAAATCATTAGAAACTTTGTTTAATAAAATGGACGTTGTGTTCAATTACAGAAAAATGGAATGACTGCCTCATTGCAATTCATCATTTACAATTTTGCATGTTCACAATACAAGCTTTACGTTTATATGAAGAAGAACAAGAAAACACTATAAACATGATTGGATTCATGACAAATCATTATAGCACGTAGTAAGTGTTGTTCAAAGTCTAAAGCAGCCAACCCACAGCCTGTTACATATTTCTTGGCCTACATACACAAAATGAATTAAGAGAACATTAATAACTATGTTGAATGGAACATTGTAATGACAACAATGATAATAAAAACAGCAAAAAAACTCAAACAACATAGACGAAACTTGCAAATTTGTGCTGTTTAAAGTAAACTATTAGAATTTTGAAAACATTACCAGAAACAACTAAAGCTTCATTTGGTCCAACAGTGTGACAATTCCCCATCTCTTGATTCTGTTTAGTTTGAGCTACTGTACTTATGACAAATAACACTTTATGCAAGTCTGTAAAAGTATGAAACTTCCTGAGGTTAACAGTTGAGTTACTAGCAACAGACAGTGTCACTATTGCTGCAGAAACAAACCATATTGCAAAATAATAGTTTTGCTAATTACATGCAGCAATCATCAGTAACAATCTCAAGCAATATCATACATTTATTTGAGCATGAAAAAAACCAGCATGACAGTCACATAGCATCTAGGTGCAGTACTGACACATGATCTGAAGACAATAGCTTACACAACACTTGACTCCTCTGAAAAAGCCTACTAGCCCATACATGTATGTGCACAGCAAATAATTTTTGTGTTTGAATGAAAGAAACATTCTTGGTGCACAGTTACAAATGTCAAATGATATATTATTAAAATAGGAAATGACTACGGATACATCTGGCCTGACGCAATTCAAATAAATTAGGGTCAGTTTGTCATTCAAACGGCGTGGATCTCGTAGCTCGTATTGTACAGCCACAACAAATTAACTCAAACTGTGGAACATAAAAATGGAGTCTAGATTATAGTCCTAGGCTAGTACCAAAATTTTAAAACTTTTGTCACTGTAGTGTTAAAAATTCAGTAGAATTTTATTATTTTACTCAGGCTAGTTCAGTTGTCAAAATTTTACTCAGCCCTGCCTTGTTGTCAAATAGGAATACATGCTTAGGACCAGTCGAAAAGAATATTTCAATGTTATGGCACATCCCGAGGCCGAATAGCCTTTACAACAAAGGTAGTGTCTATTTTACTGGCAATATTGTGGCGGCAACAGATCAGCTGGAGCTATTGTGCTGGTAGTCGAATATAATATTCGGTCTCCTGGCATGACGCAATACATACTAAGAAAAAGGTCACTTTTTCAGGAAAAAGCTGTCCTGCTTGTGGTGCAATGGTTAGGTGTTGCGGCTGCTATGCCATGGTTGGCGGTTCGACTCTCACCTTGCTGACTTTCGTTTTGTTTTTTTCTTTGCTTTTTTCCAGGCTCTGCTTAGGTGTTACCTTCAGGGGTTAGTGTTGTTAGGTTAGGATTAGGGTTAGGTTAGTGCTAGCTCATTAGTGTTAGGTTAGTGCTATCTTAGCATTAGGTTAGCTTAGTGTTAGGTTAGGGATAGGTAAGGTTAGCTTAGGGATAGGTTAGGTTAAGGTTAGATAAGGCTTAGGTTAGGTTAGGATTAGCTTAGGGCTATGGCTAGGGTTAAGGTTAGGGTTTGGTTGTAGGTTTATCTCTTAGTTATATTTACTTCTTTTCTACCAAGCCTTTTTGCTCCTGCTATCCCGGCGACAAAATAGACACTGCCTACAACAAAATGACCTGATTTTGTATTTTTTTTCTTCACTATTTCTTAGTTCCATTTGTGCACACAGCATCAGCAGAACCATGGCCAGAAAGTCTTAAATTGGGGCGTCATGTTTGTGCAGGGGGCTACATATTCTGAAACTTTACATTTAATTCACAACACAGCATCCACAATTTGTGAAAATTTATTGCAGAATTATCAAAATTTTTCCCCAAATACTAACTATAGGCTCGTAGTTTGCAATTAAATTTTTGAACGAGGTTAACAAAAGGAATTGGGTCTTTTTTTCATTGTCATTTAAATTAACAATAAGTATTTAAAGTTAAGATGTTGCAAAAAGGAAATCAGAAATCAAACCTATTGTTCACTCAGTGTTTTTCAAACGTTTCAAAACGGTGTCGTGGTGGAGTTTTAGAGTGTCAATACCATTTTCTCTTCTATGTCTGATACTTCTAACGCATTTTCACAAAAACGCAAGTTTCTGTCCAAATATCCTTATTTGAATACGACATTCACTTTTGGCAAACAAACCAAAAACAATTCCATACATAGAAAGGTTCATCGTAGGCCTACACACTCATCTATTTAAGGCGGCTTCACACAGAATTCGGTTACGGCTTATGATCCGCTTATGGCCAACGGCAGTCTTCCCACATGTAGCAAGAACACCATCACCAACTACACCGGCAATCTGGTTTACTTAATACAATTTTAAGTAAGCTGGAAGCCAGTCGAAACTGAGAAAAGATTACCATTGGTTATAAGCCGGATCATAAGCCGTAACTGGATTCTGTGTGAAGCCACTAGAGATGGCACGGGCCAGCACTTTTGTGGCCCCTCCCGCCCGTACCTAACAAGAAACCACCCAGCCCAGCCCATGTATGCTAAACTACAACTTAGTTTCTGGCCCGGACAAGCCTGTGGCCGTAATATAAAGTAGGCACTGTTTATTTTGCTGCCAAGATGGCGGCAGCAACAGGCTTGGCAGAAACGAAGTAGACATAAAAGATAAACCCTAATGCTACATAACCCTAACCCTAAACCGCAACCCTAAACCCTAACCCTTACACTAACCCTAAATTTAAAAAAAAGGAAGTCGCCACGGTGAGAGTCGAACCGAAAAGCAATGGAATGCCAGATGTGAAGCATAACCGCTTTGCTACGAGCAGCCCGGCAATTGTGTGCCAAACTGACCTTTTTATTTGAATTGCGTTATGACACGAGACCGAATGTTTCACTGGCAGCAGAATGGTCAATGTTCAATGGTTTATTGTTTCATATGACTCAGCCAACAAGCAGAAGCATCATAAAAGCCATCGCATGCAGTAAGCCAATCGTTAGCGAACATTAGAGCAAATGAAAACACAATGGCACAATAGTTGATCAGTGTAAAC
>Ga0210059_1004240_pt1 | contig 23103 bp, 14 predicted proteins | sample Ectturendosymbi2_FD_188042 | JGI IMG/M metagenome (GOLD analysis project Ga0210059, IMG submission 188042) | Ecteinascidia turbinata endosymbiont from Florida, USA - Sample 2 (SPAdes) (version 2) | ecosystem: Host-associated > Tunicates > Ascidians > Unclassified | place: Key West, Florida...
GAATTCAACATCAACTTCCGTTTTCACGTATTTGAAGATAAGTCATACAAGCAAACCTGAGGTGTTTAGCGGACCGGCAAAAAATCTACACGGACCGGTACCGGTCCGCGGACCGGCGGTTGAGAACCACTGATATAAACTATCAGCGCTCCAGGTTAGGATATCGGATGAAAATAAACTCAACGCTACGATACAGCAGTTCATAACTGCCAAAATATCAGGTTGCTCGTTAAAACCGGGGAGTAAAACACACTCATCACTGCATCAGAGCAATTTATAACTGCAAAATGAGGCTGCGGTAATGTCTTGTCGAATAAGAGCAGTGTAGTATAGAAAGTTTGCGGCTGGAATGTCTGATGCACATCCCGGTTTGGAAGATCGAATCTTGTTTTATAGGCCTAATTACCTGGCTAGGGTTAATTAGCTTAAAAGAGTTAGAAAAGCTATAGCTTATTTAGCTACACCTTGTTTCCAACTATCCCTTTGTGGTTCTTGTAAAAAATGCCCTCTTCAACTTCTCAGCAGACAGCAGCATACTCAACACAGCAACCAACAATACCTGTGCTTGACAAGCATTGGGATCACTAATGTAATTTTGGTTTTTAAAATAGAGCAATTGTATTTCTTATTTTACCAACGGCAGAAATATACACATCATGGCGTTCACTTAATCAAACTGCGCCATTCACGATAACTAAACTGCATTCACTAATCTCACTATGCAGTTGACAAAATGTTTCAAATTTACCCAGGCCTTGGTTTCCTCTTCTCGTTCCATTCTACCGAATTTAATAAGGCCAATTGTTCCTGCCACATCAGCAACGTTTTTAGAGTTTCGTCATGCTGCTGGCAATTTTGCTTAATTGCCCAGGAGAACTTGTCTTCAGCAAGCACCTCTCCTGTTTTGTATGACCGAATGCTTCCAATTGAACCCTCCCTTTAGCCGAAGCACCGGGGCATAGTTCAATACAAGCATCAGATCCATACAGAAAGTTTATCATCCAAGTGCAAATTTCATCTTCTGTCCTTCTCTACCAAAATGACCCGGTTTATATAGGCCCAAAATTTCCATTCACTTCATATCAACCAGTCCATATGACTACATCATACGAAGACTTCATTTCGACTAATCCGTATGACTACATCATACGAAGACCTCGTTTCGACTAATCCATATGACTACATCATACGAATACTCCAATACGAAAATAACAAACAGCATTTGCAACAACATCATATGCAAAATTCGCTTCATCAATGTGAACTCGCATGCCTGGTAATTTCAAGACAACGTCAGTTTACTTTTACAATTATACAGTTCATTCTCTAACAATTTCGTCTATCACTCGATCAACTTCAAGCATATTTAACACATTAGCTCGTTCAACACTGTTTGTTATTTCTTTGATGATCAATGTCGGATACGTAGTCATAAAATCCCATTGATGCAACGTTTTATTAGTTAATTCTGGTGCATCTCGCATTTTCGTAATATAAATTGAATCAGATTTATTTGCGAGTCGAATAGCATAAATTGTTTGAGTAGTGACTATTCGTAAACGTACAGCATAAGTGTCTCCATTTTTGCTATTAAGATTTAACAACATGTCCGCAATTTTAACAACATATCCCAAGTAAACACCATACATCACTGGTTACCAGTTTCCTCTAGCTAAAACTAGTTAGTCACGCTCCAATGCATAATCAATCTGGCTTATCATTCAAGCAACATAACTTCCACATTACGTTTTCAATCACCAACGCATCTGAAATACTGTAACATTCTTATCAATTCTAGTCTACTTTCCTATAATACAGGGTTTCTCGTAAAGTAACCATTCTTAAAATTATTCTAGCCTAGTTTTTGCTGGTTACATATTTTGCCGGTATCTTATTTCGATAACGTCATTTCCCATAGTTACTCATTCGCTGTCAACTTCGCAGAATGTGACATCAAAAATACACACAAAACACACAACTACTCTCATTTACCTACTTACTTGTAACATTACGGACACACAGGCTAACGCAACATTGACAAGAAAGCTCTTTCCTTATTTTCATAACTGTTTATCGTTCCGATATTTCTTTACATCAAGTTTTTCCTTGTTCTTAATACACCCTTTTCGCTTCTAGTACTGCTTGTAATGCAGCTGCTGTTAAGATGTTTGAAAACATCTTCTCATTTTCCAGTACCTCGCCCTACGTTGTCATGCTAAAAGTGCTTTCGCTGCGCCACCCATGCAAGGCTTTTTAAACTAGTTCCGGTACTTGTACTTTTCCGATGAATCATCACTGTCGGCTACATATCGCCCTGAATTTTGTAAGCCGTGTGCTTTCCAGAACCTTCGATGCTTGGCTCCACGTCTCGTCCACTTTCACTTTTTTTTAAATCAGCCGTTTCAGGATCAACTTCGTTTACGATGGCTGTTACTTTAGTTCATACTTTCATTTACATGTCCAACCAACACCTTGTAATAGCTTCTCGTGCACATATTTCTTTCTGTAAAGCCTGGAATAGTTAGCCATATCTGCTTTTCAGTCTGTTTTTACTTCTGTCTCAGCAGTTGCTCTCTTTCATAAGTACGTTTACCTAATTCAATTATTTCTTTTAGCCAGCTTATCACTGTATAAGAATTTCGTAATTGACATTCTAGTTTTTCTTCTCGAAATTCCTTAACTTTCTCATATATGTTGCGTTTTCCTTAATACACCAAATGCATATCCATACACATTATTCAACTCAGTATTCGTACTATAACTTTTGTAAAACATTAATGTAGCACACGGTTAAAATATACATATAATACATTTTGTCATCTTCTTCAATCCATTTTCTCGACTGACCATTGGCACAGATTGTTTCTTCAATGCTGGTTCACTGCTATTTTCATCATTTTCTGAACCAGTCATGTTATGGTCATATCGAGCCATAACACTTGCTAAACTACACAAGAATTGAGAATGCGCATAAAGTACGCAAGAAAACTTTCGATTTTTTGTGATGTATAGAAGTCTAGCAAACTTTTAGTTGTCCTTTTTCCCTGCTGAAGCATTATCAAATGCCTAAATCCTTCTATATTGACAGCTGATGATTTTGAGCTCATGCAACAGTTTTATCATGCTACAGAAACTGGAAATGTAGCCAATGCGGTCAGCGCTTGCGTTGATCAGCCATAGCAGACAAAATAAGGACAATTGTTTCGGATAAGTGAACTATCGCGGAACACAATCTTAAACATGCGTAGTGGACGAAAGGTCTGCAAAATGTGGTGAGATGGTTTCTGGACGCAGACGATAACCCAGGTTTCCACCAAAACCTAATTATTACTTTTTGGTCCATTTTCAATGTTCCTTGAAATCTGCATGCAAATTCATTCCGTGGTATTTACATTAAGTCAACAAATTAACAAGCAAAAAGTATACGAAACAATTAATCTCCTTTGCGCAGGTATTAAATTTTTTGTAAAATACCCAGCCGATGGGGGGGTTTTAGCCCCAACCTACCCCCCTTGGATACGCCCTTGTTGTCATTTCATTTCGTAATTGAAAAGAAACAAAAACACATGTTTCATTATTATAAAAACACATGTGATGATCGAAAAAACAATAAAGTTCCACCGTGATTTTTGCAACGTAACATGTTAACATGTTAGGAAAACCGGCAAAATATTTGACAACAATTTTTACGCAATATGTTTTTCTGCTCAAATGCGCGCCGTCTAAACAGACAGCAAACAAAGCAGTTGGTGACATATGTTCGTGTAACTTTAGTTTATCGTCTTAAAGATAAAATGTAATCGTTGATGAACTTGGTACAGAGCACTACTCATTTTTTCTTGCAGGTCGTTCAATCTGCCCATTTGGAAGGAGGGCAGTAAATTGCTATGCCGACCCCTGTCAAGTGACTACTTGCCCCAATTTTCCACAAGCAACTTGTGTTGCCAACTACTGTTTCGGATGTAACGCAGACTTTTTCCTGTATGGAAGGAAATTGACCAGAGCGGAATGCAGTTAGTACTATTTCTGTCCTTATAACCGTTTCAAAAACTTTTACATCGGCTGGGAAACAGTGCGAAAAAAACGAGTGAAGTAAAGTAATTGTATGAAAGTTGCTATGGCAAGTTATTGACGATTTTAAGGCTTTGTTTTTTCAAATTGTGCCGATAATCAGGTGTATTACAACTTCAAACCTTCAGTAGTGATCTTAGCGAGTGCGCAGGGTGTGCAAAATGGGGCCCCATTTTCAATTTTCGCGCTTTGAGGGGTCCCTCATTTTTAGTTTACGTGCTTTCAAGATTTTTCAAAGGTTTCTGAGATTTTGTTTATGACTTTATTTTTATTATAATGATTACATATTATTTTGTAGAAAGCTTAGTTTGGTTTGCTATATAATATTGCGATTTTTCATGTGTTTTAACACATTCGGAGTTTCAACCTGAAAATGACAAGCAACTCTGAAATGATAAAACATAACTAGTCTGCTGTATGATCAAAGAACAAGAGGCCCCAGTCAAAATGCAACAGGCTCCCAATCAAGATGTTAAGGACCCCTAATCAAAGGATAACCAAGCCCTTTATTCTTTGGTCACGGATAAGGGGCTCTATGTTCTTCAAAACAAATATAGGGCCCCCAATTAAAATTTAAGAAGTCTCAGATTAAAAATATAGAGCCCTTTCTTTTATGAATCATTGTGCTATTAGTTCCAAGATTTACCTGGTAGCCCATCATTATTGCTTATAAATCTACTAATTACCCATTTTACATATTCTTAAGGAAAGTACCATGCACAGAAATCCATTAGAATAAATCTATTTATTCAGCACATACTAAAAATTCGTATTTTTGTCATATTAACATGTTTAAGATTTTACTTCCATAAGTTTGGTGGTTGTAGCCAGTTAAAAGGTCAAGCCAACATTGAAATCTGATTAAAATGTGTGAGTCAATACTGCATATCAACGATATGAATGATATGCTATCAATCATAAGCACATGTCTTTGGTTTGTTCTTTGTCAACTGATTTACTAACAGATAACATGCATGTGCATCTGCACTTTTGGACAGCGAAAGTCCATGAACAATAAGTTCTTACAAAGCTTAGCTTGGCTCTAGGGTAACTCTATTGTTCAAATAGTTATGTGCATCCACTAGGTAGGGTAAATGTACCGCCTTAACCTGCATCCACATCGCTTATGTCTGCGCCTTCTTTCTCATAGAAGACTAATTAAGAACTCAATATCAGTTGTCTTAATTAAAATGAGCCAGCAGCATATCCACTCTTCTAATGTCTGCAAGTGAACTATGTAATGGTTCAAAAAACAAAAAAGATAAGGCAAAGGTACATCGAAAAGCCATAAGTGATTTCATCCCCTAATTACGTTTTTAAATTTCGATTACAAGAGACATTTTTTAGCTGAACTTCACACTTCCTAGTTGTTACTTAATAACAATGCAGTCGCAGTTTTGAAATAGAGGTACAAACTTTGAGAAATCCTATCAACCGTCGATGCTATAAAAGCTTTAGATTTTTCTTGCAGACACTCTATGTCCAAATTTCTGCATTGGAGATTTCAAAAATAATGGTTTGTTAATTTCAAAAAATAACGGGTATTTATTTCAGCGTACCGTGCGTAATCCCAGTTTCTAAGTAAAGTGGTCATGAAATCTCATCAAGCATTTAGGGTTTCATGCACAGATATGAAAAGTTTGAAAAACACTGTTGGCCTTTGTCATTTCGTCTACTGATGAACAGTGGAATTGAAACCAAAAAACGTGAATGAATTAGAATCGAGTTTATTAACCTGGCACAGTTTCAGCGCCAGTCATCTTTTAAACAACAAAGTCAGATGCTGGAAGTTGATTCGCATGCAATTCATGGATACGGTTGTACAGCAGGTTTCCACGGTAACCGAGCATATCGACTTCAAAGTTGACGTCGTTCACAGATTACGTAACCACAAGAGATGAGTTTCTTGCAATACAAGTGGAAATGGTTTCAAGCATTCATGACCGTGATTCACAAATTGAATCTATCTACTTCTGCGATGCATACAAGGCCGCAACAAGCTAATATTTTCGGGGGGGAAGAAAAATGATTGTAACTTTTTGTACGTAATAACTAAACATGCTTTTGAAAATTTTGGAGGTGGAGGCAGTTCCCCGGTTGCCCCGTGGTTGCGTGCCTGGTTGCACAACTCTCCCATATAGGACTGACCTAAAAGCTTCTAACATTGGTTTTCTGCAAATGTGATTTCCCTGATGCGAAAACGGTTTAGTATAAAATCGAATTTCAGCCTGGATCAAATCAAGTGCAAACTTTTTCGCTTTTTATGCGTCTTCTCTGCCTACAGAAAAATGTGAATTCAGTAAAACTATCGGTGGTTTCAGATCTCCATTGCGACTCATTCTACAAATACTACAGCAAACTTTGAGTTTCAATGAACCATGGTGAAAAAAAAATTATTGATTAATAGCCAATTCTTTCTGCAGCATGCCCACGCAATTATGGCTTCAACCGATGCGGGCGGTGTCAACGAACTTGCGAAAATCCTCGTCCCATCTGTACCTCGGGTTGTCGCCAAACTAGCTGTAGATGTCCTTGGGGGTTAGTGTGGAGTTCAAGGCGTCGTCGATGCGTTCCCGAATGGTTTTGCCGGGGTGGCCAGAGAGGTGAGTCGGTGCATAAAGAACACTGCGATTCCTTTTTTTGGTTGTTGTTTAAATAATTCATTTACGGCTTTTTCAAATTTACCACCCGAAGCCCAACGATAATCCACATTTATAAACATTGATTTTTGTCGAAACATTTGAAGCTAACCTCGTATTTCCTGCATTCTAATAGTTTAGTTGAAATATTGTCTGTCATTCAAACAATAATAATATTTAGCGGCTAGGTTTGTTCATGCAACAGATATCTATGGAAAACACTTCAATTAATGCTTAGTTATGAATGTTCTTATGGCTTCTGTAAAAGAACATGCTAATATAGTATCGTCGTCAAACAAGGAAGTCTTGATGTTTTAGGCTGAGCTGTTTAAGTGGTTGACAACACACTGCAAGGAGCACATGATTCCTTTTGATCTAACCTATGATTGCAAAACTAACCACTTTTCAAGTGCGCCATTACGTCGCCGCCATGTGTTTTTCTGTTTAGTCGGAAAAGCTCTAAATAAGCAGACAACACGATGCAATCAGTGTTGCAGTTCAGCCAAATTCCTGTGATACAGATGATATCAAAAATCGCTGTCGGATGTTACGACAGCTAAATCTTCATGTTTACTGCTAAACCTAGACGCAAAAATACTGCAGGCATGGCAGACATATAAATCATGTCTTGTCAACGTATCAGATTATCATGAACTACAGTACTCCAAAATTATGAGTAATTGAATCAACTAACCGAACACAATACACGCACGTTGCATGGGAATACATTCCGGAAATTCTTAGAGAGAAATATTTGACTGGAATTCTCCATCGGCATAAAGACACTGGTCGGCACCAAAACTCGCCATTTAACTTTCTTACCAAGTATTACATCTTGGCAGCTTGGTTTAACAAGTCAGCGAGCTCTTTGTTTCTGCATCACAAGCGGAAGGTGATAGGTGCCATGGGCGTCCGCAGGAGGGGCAAAACGGGCATTTGCCGCTCCCCTGGAAACTGGGACTAAGAACCAAAAATTTATAAAAAAAGCTGAAGACAATAACTTAATTCCCATTAATGATTTAATTATTGCAATGACAGTTTATTTGCCGGTAAGGAACTCACATTGCACACGAGCCAGATTCGTCCAGTGATGAGCTTGTGTATGCTCCTTCCCGGCAAAGCTAGGTTGCGAAGTTTGCGTGCGGACTGTTCTACTGTTGGTTTTTATTGTATAACAGTAATATGGCAACAAATCTTCAAGGGTTTACTTCAAGTTACGACAGTACAGTAGGTGTTTTGTCGCATGTGGCTGTTGATCACAGACATCTTAGCAGGTAACGCAATGAGACAGTGACTGCTGATAGCGGTAATCCGCGTAGTTTTACACTGTGTGAAAAGCAGCAAGAGTTAACCTGTAGCAAAGGTTCCACAAGTCTGAAAAATCCATTGTTAGTGTGAGACTGTGAATGTGACCAATATATCTGAGTGAACAGGTTAATCATACAACGCTTATGCAGGCTTCTTTTCACACAGTATATAAAACGACGTGGTTTGCTAGGATAATTCTAGGCAGGCTTGTGGAAATACGTATTAGTCGTTTGGTACTTTGCGAAGAGTGAAAGAGTGGCTTCAGTCGACAATGCCAGATGAACGCTTGCCCGGTTTATGTATGATGACATGAGCGTTCACCGCGTAAAAATCAGCGAAGACAAGCAAGGTTTCATTAGAAGTGTGCTTGATCGCTTTGGACGACATATCAGACGTTTACAGCTCTTGTTTTGAAGTGACGCTGACAAGTCTTGCTAGGTACAAAGAGTCATAATTTGAGTGCTCTGTTAAGACAGATATCCGTCAGTAACGGATCTTGGTTGCGGATATAAAATGACGTAACCGGAGTCGTGAAAATCGAAGTTGCACGGTGAGCAATGACACCACAATGGTAGTAAAAATGCTTCTTTCTACCTAGGCCTAATGCGAGCCACAATCGCTCTCACACCTAGGCTATTCCCCCTTTTCAATACCTTCCCCTGGGACACGAAAAAAGGTTTCAACCGTTGAGAAAGTAGAAAAGTTAAAAAAGATCACAATTTTTAGGCATTACGTGTTTGGGGGAAGCTCATGTTAAATTGCAAAAACAAAATATTTTCCCTTGTATTTTCACCGTAATTTATTGTGCAACGCTGCTTTTTCCACTTTGGTTAGGCCAACACACATCCGTTATGATATCCGCACCGTTCTTTGCATTGTACCATGATTTGTGGTTTTGTTAACGACCATGGCAATGCTTCATTGAAAAGAAGTACCTTGCTTGGAAAATCTGCAAATAGCCTATTATGTCAGTCATGGTAATATACCTGGCTGTTGCTCCCAACGAAGCGCATTATTGTACCTGTTGCCGTAACATGGGCGTCGGAAGGATTTTTACCTGGGTAAGCCAACTGTGGATTTTTCCAGAGATTAGCCAAAAAGATTTTTCAAGAAGGGACCAAAAGTGGTGAAATTTCCTTTCACCCGCTCGAAACTAAAAAAACAACCTTTTTTGCTAAAAATGGAATAGGAAAATGTCAATTTTCAAATTCTAGAGGGCCTTGGTCTCTCCCTCTTCCTAAACCCATGAACATGGTACATTATGTTTGGGGCGTATAAAGCGTTTTGTTAACGCCTATTTCCATTGCATGGTCAACAATTTGAAAAAGATAAGCAAAATGACGATTTTGCCCCTCCTGGAAGAATTCCTGCGGACGCCATGATGGTGTGCTTCTGTGCTTTCTGCCCAACCTTATCTTATTTTTTAAATTTTTAATGCAAATGGAATTGTGTTTTTAGTGGAGCCTTCTTTGGATTTCGTAGCATCAGTTTGACATAGCTAGCAATGAATGCTGGAGAACTTGACCTCCTTCAATTGTTCGGGAGGATAACGTAACCTGCTGGCGATGAACCGCACAAGGCTGTTTCCAAATTATCCGAACTTTAACAACTTTGTGTACATGGATGAGATGGAACAAAATCCAACCAAAGTTCCATCAAATCTTTTATGTAAATCTGCCGCTGTCTGATAAAATACTGTAGTTATTGATTTTTATTCATGGATTTTTCATTTGACAAATGCCGTCATCGATTCTTCAGTTCATAGTTTTTAATTCTTCATAAAAACAAAGCAGTACAAAAAGTTTGATAAAATTTGTAACGTAACTATGCTATTCTCCTTTGGCCAAAAATGCTTGATTTTCTTAAAATGCGGTTTGTGGTCAAGCACCCGACATAACCTTATTGATACTGGGCAACGTTTTGAGTCACGAGGATTTCATAGCTGCGGCAGGTTTCAAGTAACTAGTTTCCACACAGGTGAAGACTACTGACTAGTTACTTGAATACAGACATGCGCAAGTTTGAATCATCGCAAACAGTTGAAAGCAGACCCTAGTCGGTTGATTCCTCGAAAGCTTACAGCAAACCTAGAGCTTTTAATGGTTTGCGGCATGTTCATGAAAAATATCACTTCTTGTCTCCCAAATAAGCAGCATGACACTTCAAAGTTGCAAAACCAACGAAAGCTGTAAAAATGGCTTCGCTACTTTCATCACTTTAAAAGCTTTCCAGATGCAGCGAAACAAACTTGAAATGCAAATGAGGAGCAGCTAAGCATTTAACAACAATTTGATTAAATCATATTGAAAATTTTAGAGAAAAACACTGTATTCATCGTCGAAAAGATTTACGATTTAAAATTAAAACAAGCATTATGGACTATTTTCATTGGCAAACAAAAAACATCAAACAAATGGTCATTAAAGGCGAAAAAGTCTGCTTTTGGAAACGTCAAATGCTTTCTGGTTTTTGCGTTTATTTTTTTCACACGACACAGCCAGACTTTCAAATTTTCCTCTGCTTTAAGATTTTTTTCAAATGCAAAGCAAGCAAGCTGCTGTAAAACACACTGTGCACTTTTTTTGAGCTACTCATTCCTTATCTCGTGAACGCTCACGCAGACACACGCAGAACGTAAGGATGTGTGAAGAGCAGTCACTCGTTATGTGGTAAAAGAATGTCTGGCACAAATGACCGAATGTTAATCTTGACATGAACGCAGTGAAGCTATTCACGCGTTTTTCCAACTGTGAAGGATTGAAACTTGCTGGTCTCATATTCTAATCTACCAAGGTCTGAATAAAACAGGGAGGGGCGAGGGAAGGAAGTTTACAGTCGAGACACAGTTTCTCAGAACTTTGTTTCTTCACAACATAGCCGAGTTTGAAAATACAACCTTGTGCAATCACAAGGAGATCATTATGTAAGCAGAAACAGTGAAAGTCGGGAGAGATTAAGGAGAAAGTTCAACTATTGCTTGCCCTCAAGCTGTACATTTACCACGAAATCCAAATCAATATATTGATATGCCCGATATCAGATGTTATTGCAACGTAAAGGATTTTTTAAAGTCTTTTGTAGAATGTCGGAGGCAAATTCACGTGAACACCAGCACCAAAAGATTTGTTTCAAAACTTCTAAAAAACAATTTCCCGAAACGTTGTCAACAATAAATTTTCAACGAAAACGCACTTTGAAGCCCCTCAACGCCGGCGCCGGCCACAATGATGGCTGGTACATTTTTGGCCATAACTTCCCAGCCGCTGGAGCTAGAGAGCTGAGCTGTTCAAACCCTCTACGGATTCGGGAAGTCTTCTACTTGCGATTTTAAAAAATTTTAAGTTTGGGTTTGGGGTTCTCTGTTGGTGACGTCATGGGTCGGGGTGTTTTTGCAATGCTTTTGACTGAAGCTACCTGGCCCTTTGCGCCAACCCAATGAGCCATTTTGTGGCTCAATTCGGAAACTAGGCTATCATCCGTGTCTGTAGAGACCTTGATAGGCTTTCTAGCATATCTGGAGCCTAAATTATGGCTCAAAAACTAAAAATTGATAAAACTTCAATTTCCACAAAAGGTAACATGGGTATTTTTGATTTCATGGCCATAACCCGCCAGCAGATTTCGCTAGAGTGCTGTTCAAACCCTCCAAAGATAGGGAAAGTCTTGTAGTTTGCAATAAAAAATTATTTTAGTTTTGGATATCGGATGATGGGAATATATTTATACATATTTTGTTTACATTTGGATGACGTCATCATCTCCTGGGAGCCGACCAAACAAGCTGATTTCGTAGCTCAAAGTTTTACTGGATTCTAGGCTATAATACGAGTCTTTAGAGGGTTTAATGGACTTTCTAGCGTTTCTGGTTCCAAAATTATGACCAAAATACCGTAAATTAATTAGGGAAATCCCCGCAAATATCTGTAAAGACTCGTATTATAGCCTAGAATCCAAGAAAACTTTGAGCCACCAAATCGGCTCAATGGATTGGCCGATGACGTCATCAAAAGAACAGCAAAACCTACCCCAATTATGACGTCATCGACCAAAAACCCCAAACCCAAAACCAAAAAGTTTTTTTTTATTCTAAACTACAAGACTTTTTCAGTCTTTAGAGAGTTTGAACAGCTCTCCAGCTCAATCGCCTGGCGAGTTGCAGCTGGCTTAAATTTGGCCTGAGAAGGCAAATCATACCTTTCGAGGAAATTTTTTATTTTTGTCAAAAATTGGGTTTTTATCCATAATTTTGGCTCCAGATATGCTTGGAACTAATCAAGGGCTCTAAAAACGCGGATTTCAGCCTAGTTTCCAGAAAAAGCACGAGCCAAAAAATTGGCTTATTGGGTTGGCGCGCAGGGCCAGGTAACCTCAGTCAAAGGCATTGCAAAAGCACCCCGACCTATGACGTCACCCACAGATCACCCCAAACCCAAAACTGGAAAACATTTTTTTAAATCTAAGCTACAAGACGTTCCGAATCTGTAGAGGGTTTCAACAGCTCTCTAGCTCCAGCGGCTGGGACGTTATGGACAAAAATGTACCGGCCATCATAGTGGCCGGCGCGGCCGTTTTCAAATGGGCAATTCTACAACTGTGATAGAAAAGCACAAAGCAAAAATTTTAGCAACAAGGAAGAAATGAACCTCAATACTGCGAACACTTGGTAGGAGAGTGTCCACTTTTAATGTCAAGTGCTGGGAGATCAGCAGCGTTTTACAAACCGCGAAAAGCTACTGATCAGAAAATTCGTTTCGGCCTCACCTTTAAAGGCAGATAAAATGAGCACATGCGCAGCTTCAGAAACATGTATTACAAGGATGAAACGTTCAGAATTGATCCAAGAGCTGATGAATTGATCTTTTGTTTGTAGTGACAATGGAGTGTCTGTTTGTTACGTTGACAAAAGCACAGTGTGACACGTTAATCCACTTCGCCACCCATCTAAATGTGTTGCAACAGATGCTCTTTGAATTGTATCAGGCTCTAGCAATAATATAAAAGTTGGGCAAAGGAACTTTGGAACTAAACAGTTGAAGCAATAATTGAGCACGATGTTAAATCAAATAAAGCAGAGAGCTTCAAACTTACACGGTTAATGTGACGTCATCAGCAGACCATGTTACAACACCGAAAATTTTTATGAGTTGAATATAAAGCAGATTTAGGTCTTTCACTTGTTTTGTGCTGAAACACAACGCGTATATGCTGGCGATCTTCCAAACATGCATGATGCAGTAGATGTCTCGAAACATATCGAAACAATGATGTCATATTTTTTAAACAGCTTTGAAATCATAAAGGCGCGAGATTTACACCATATTTATTGCAAATTCTTGCAAAAAGATTTGCTGGAAATTTTATTTTATAAAACATTTATGCTTTATCACCATGAGCTAATGTCTTATCCTGCCACACACGGTTGTAGCAAATCAAAAAAGGTGGGGATGGCTAACTGATTATGACGTAGTTATACCTCCCAACAGGAACAACTTATCACAAAATCTGCAAATCGGAGAACTGCTGAACTGACATCTTTTTTGAATAAGATTTTCAGTGGAGTTTGTCACTGCACACTTCTGTGCTACTAGTTCGTCATTCCACACAGTTTTGCTCATTGCATCAACTTTTTCTCACTTCAGAGGAATGGTTGATTATCCAAGCCAGGGGCCACCAAACTTTTTGTCAAAGGACCACATAAGCTGTTGCACAACAGTTCAAGGGCCGGACATCTTACGTAATGGGATTGTTTCTGAATATGTTACATTCTACCAAATAAAAATTTTTCCCAAGTTTATTTTTTTCATTATTGACAAAATGTCGTCGCGGGTCGGATTTGGCCCGCGGGCCGTAGTTTGGAGACCCCTAATCTAAGATTTCCTTGCTTGTGGCCACCAATGAGAGATGTAGCTCTGAGACTTGCGCTGAGGAAAAGATGGTGAAGTAATGAAGCCTTTAGGGAACACGAAAATAACCGTGTGTAAAATATGGCGGATATGCGGATATATAACCAGATTATACTCAATTGAGAAACTGGAAGTTTCCTGGGTGACCAAACCTTTTACAAATTCTAGAAAATATGTCACCACTACTTTTCTCTGGTAATCAAGTTTTCCTGATTTAATCGTTGATAAAGAACCTACACCTACGAATATTTTTATTTTTCAGGTTAAAGCAGATCAGATTCAGCTCTTGGTGAAGGAACCGAAAGGAAACAACTTTACTCTGACTCGTGCATGACCACATGTTCTTTTGTAACCTGACAACTGACATCGTGTTTGATTTTTTGCCATAAAACCATCAAAACAATTGTGTAACAAACTATTATGAAATGTTAAGACGTGTAGTAAAACACACATATTTGTAACATAACAGTACATGCCGCTTTTTCACAATGTTTAAACAAAAAGTTGATCCAGATGCACTTTATTTTCTGAGTGTTATGAAACACGTGATGCGTCATTACGGTGAGGTTACCACATCTGAAAAGGCAAAATTCCTGACAGTCTCAATAGTTGTCTTTCGCGACAACAAACAAGCGCTATGCGGCATTTTTCACTACGTTTTTACAATTACCAATCCACCGCAAAGCAGCATCACTATCACTGAAGAAAACTATCACGGAGTTGTTACACAATAGGCTACAAGCGATAAAATACAAAAACGGTATGTCTTTTCTCTCCCAGTCCTGATTATATTCATATTATCTAATGATAAGATCTTAAGAAACTGTCAAAATTCCGGAAATTACTGCATTTTTTAAAATTATTTCCGAATCCAAACTTCAACACCGAAATTCCGGACATACGGCATGTAACACAAAGTTGTGAGCAACAAAGACCAGACTTAGAAAACTGCAGGGCTGAAGCTATGCTCAGATTGTTTATCGCTGGGCATTGTTCTACTGTATAAAAACACGCAACCATTTGAAAGTGATCGTCAAGAATTGTGTGTCATACAAAACGATACAAAATACGAGGTAAGCTGCAATTACGTTGCTCAACATGTTGAATGAAAGAAAACTGTGGGCAAAATGTTGAATGAAAGAAAAAAAGTGTGGTGGCCAAGACCAGCATTTTCAGCTCATGCTCACTGGGAGCGAGCGCAAGACGAAAATCTAATATACTGTAGAACTTTATAGGCATCTTTTAATCATCTTTGAAATAGCAGATTTTTTAACAGAATTTCACTGCTTTTAGCGGATTTTAGCTGAACATTTGTGACAAGACTTTGAGTGGAATCTAGCAGTTTTTTGTGACACCATTTATCAGATTTAGGTCACAACCATCTGGCAACACTGGCGGTCAGCACCATACACTCAGACTGTCATGGCACGATGCGAACTGGAGAGAGCATGCAGAGAGTAAAGCTGGAAACACGGATGCCTTGCCCACACACGTTTTGATTTAGCACGTGCTGAGGTGTTTTTTTTAACTTAAGGCCCCGCACTCCAGAAATGCTACAGGCCCAGCGCTACCTTCATCCGCCACTGTCTGTAGCTGTCTGTATTGAGAAGGAAAGCTGGTGTCTCTGCTTGTAACTGTACTGAGATGGAATGAGGGAATTCATTGCAATGCTACGAAGAAACTATGACAGGACAAGAAGATAGAATGGGCCCCAGGCCGAAGCTTGGGGAATGTTAGTTATGGCATTTTCCTGCCTTTACTTAAGGAGCATGCAAAAAGTTGTTTAATCTTATCTGAGTGCTTTTGCCACCAGTTATGCCTTTCAAGCTCACAATGTTTCGCTATGATTGCATTATTGCAAATTTCGCGAAAGGCTTTTCTTCAATCAGCTGGATAGGCACTGACTGGGGCGTAACAAGGTTAAATGGCGCCCGGGGCAAGAAGCAAGTTTGGCGCCCCAGTTGTCGAACCTGAAGACTTTCGGAAGCAAATCCACTGCATTGAAGAAAGTACCTGTGACATTGTTGGGACTTTTCGGCGCTCCTCGCAGTCATTTGGCGCCCGGGGAATTGTTCCCCCCATTCCCCCTCGTTATGTTCCTGGGGACTGAGCCAAGTTCTGAATCTTGCAACCATATATGTCAAAACTTTTGGCAGCTTTGGTTTGCCAGGAAGTTTTTTTGCCAGACATTACTACTTACTACTACCAGACATTACTACTTACTAGCGTAACTGAACCACTTGGAAATATCACATGTGTCGTGGGATAAAAATATATTCTACCAATGTTCTCTTTTAACCTAACGTGCTCACTAAGCACACAAGCAAATCATTTAGGCTCCACCAAGCCATGTAATTACTTGTTATTATGATACAATTACATGCCTGAAGCAGCTTCGTTGCATCATAATCAAAATTCCTATTAATTGCACTTGCAGGCAGCTGGTTGTGCATTGTCCTGGCGTTACCTAATTAACAATGTCATAAAGAGAGGTATATCTTTGATGAAGAAGGTGTAAAAGTTTTGATCTTGAAAAAGCGTTGAAACAGATTTTTGATCAGGAATTTTTTACCTGCTAAACCTGCCAAATGGTTGGTAAAATCCTGCTAGAAAATCAGCTAAATGCTAGATTGAAAATTTTACAGCTAACAGTGAGAAAATCCTGCTAGACTTAGCAACAAATCAGCTAAAATGGTAACACTGGTGTCCGCAATCTCATGTCTTTTATTACGTGACTGTGCACATAAAATAAAACAAGAATTTCTGAATACAGACAGCGTTCAATTGAAAATCTTCTTTTACTACTTACGGCAAATTTAGCAAAATACTGACGTCTTAGACTGAAAAAAATGTATTTAATGTAACAAATAAGATTTATTATAGAAGACCGCGGGGCCCGTAGCAATTGCTACATTTGCTACTATTGTTAATCCGGCACTGGCTACAGACAAGCTCACCTTGATTTTATCAAATTGATCAGGTCAACTTTGTCGCTTGTTATGACACAAACACGCGGTGAAACGACACTGAACTGAAATTCAGCGAAGTTTAAATCAAAGAATGTGGGAATTTTTCTTTCGTCGGATACGGTAATGGCATAGTCTTAGGGCAGGAGCGTGCAGAGGTATGAAGGTGCCCGGGCGAATACTTGATTGTACCCCTCCCTACCAAATTCTAGTGTGTGGAATGTGACAAATACAGGCACAGCAAAACTATTTGCCAGTGGCGTACGCAGAAAATTTTCATGGGAAAGGGGTTTCATTCAGTGGCATATGGTGGTCGTTTGTATTTGGTGTTTGCTGTTTGCGAATTCACAATTTGACGTCATATTCATGTTTACAAACCACCATTTTGGTGAAGTTTGTTGACATAATATGCATAATCTTCTACACGCACTCCCCTTATTTTATAAACTATCAGCGCTCCAAATTAGGATATCGGAGGAAAATGAACTCAACGCTACGACAGCAGTTCATAACCGCAAAAATACCAGGCTGCGCGTTAAAACAGGGTAGTAAAGCATACTCATCACTGCGTCAGAGCAATGTACAACCGCAAAATGAGGCTGCGCTAATGTCTTGTCGAATACGAGCAGTCGAGCATAGAAAGTGTGCGGCTGGACTGCCTGGCGCACACCCCGGTTTGCAAGATCGAATCTTGCTAAACTACACAAGAAGTAAGAATGCGCATAAAGTATGCAAGAAAACTTTCAATTTTTTGTAATGTATAGAAGTCCAGCAAACTTTTAGTTGTCCTTTTTCCCTGCTGAAACATTATCAAATGCCTGAATGCTTCTATGTTAAAAACTGCTGTTTTTGGACGCGTGCAACGGTTCTATCATGCTACTGAAATTGGTAATGTAGCCAAGGCGGTCAGCATTTGCGCTGATCAGCTTTAACAGACAAAATAAAGACAATTGTTTCGGATAAACTGAACTGTCACAGAAAACAATCTTAAACATGCGTAGTGGACGAAAGGTCTGCAAAAAGTGGTGAGATGGCTTCTGGACGCAGAAGATTACTCAGATTTCCACCAAAACCTAATTATTACATTGTAGCCCATTTACAATGTTCCTTGAAATTTGCATGCAAATTTATTCCGTGGTATTTGCATTAAGTCTACAAATTAACAAGCAAAAAGTATGCGAAAACAATTAATCTCTTTTGCGCAGGTAACAAAGTTTTTGCAAAACGTCAACCTCAAGTGGGAGTAACCTCTATTTGCTGATGATACTATACTTTTATGTTCTTCTAAAAACCCCAGTGCTTTACATACTACGTTATCTAATGACCTACGTCAGTTGGAGATGTGGTCTGATTCGTGGAGTGTTACTTTTAATGCTGCAAAAACCGAAGTTTTTACCATTACAAATAATCCATCTCTTCATCCTCCACTACGATTCTGTAACCAAGCATTAACTTAAACTGCTTCTCACAAGCATCTGGGACTTATTTTTCGTCGGTCTCTGACTTGGCATTTACACATCTCATCCCTGCATCACAGAGCAATGTCAATAATTAACGCGTTGAAAAAGATTAAAAACTTTCTTCCCTGGTATTCACTTCTTGTACTCTATCGTGCATATGTTTTGCCCATCCTTGATCATGGTGATATTATTTTTGATAACCGCACGACAACTGACTCTAATCTCCTCGAAAGCGTTCAAACTGCTGCAGCTAAACTTATCCTTGGTTGTCTCAGGACTACATCCCACGAGATTATTCTGAAAGAATTAGGTCTTACCCCATTGTTTGTCCGTCGTTAGTTTCACATTCTTAAAGCCTTCCGTGCCATCCTTTTTGGACCATGTCCGTCGTTCATATCCGCCCTTGCTCCAAAGTTTTTTAAAAATCTTTCCGACTACTCTTCACCTTTCCATACGAACGTTCAGCCACCCTCCTGTAAAACACATTCCCTACATAATTCTTTTTTCCATAAAGGCTCAAAACTCTGGAATTCTCTACTCACTTACCTTCATAATTTAAGTTCACGCCAATTCTGCTCCAAAGTATCTGATTTATTCCTTACCATAAAAACTAATGCTTGTCATTTACACGGTTGCAATACTAACGCAACTGCTATCTTGTGTATGCTTCGTTTAGGACATAGTAAATTGAACGTAGATGGCCATTACAATCAGATCTGTCAATGTGGTGCTATTAAGGCTGAAATTCACATGTTTCTTGAGTGTCCTTCCACCTGTGCGTCACGCCAAATGTTAATCACAAATGTCTCTAAGATTCTTGTTGAGGAAAATGTGTTTTCCCACTCTGAGTTTGCTGCATTGAATCGAGCCGAACTGGTCGAAGTACTTCTCTTTGAACATCCTAAGCTGTCTAAAAATTCGTCCTTACGCTTCTTTAAGCAAACGTGTCTGTTCCTGTTCAAAAATCCACCCTTTTAATATAACCTCAACGTTTAACACATTTTCTGTTTGTGCTGTTTTATTTGTGTGTATGTTCGTCATTTTTCTTTTATGGTAATCTTTGCGTTGCAAGTGATCTCTTCAGGCTTTGGCCTGCCATCATTGGCTGCTTGTTAATAAATAAATTCGCCAGAGGTTAACCTCAAACCCTCCCCTTGCATACGCCCTTTCTACCTGCCATGACCTTTGCCACGTTCAAAAGGATTACGCCACAAAAACTTCATCTCAAGTGAGAATTTCGGCGGCCTGGAGATGGCGCCACATGTAAATAAAAGGTCACCGCTGGATGGTGCCCATAAGTAACAAGTTACTGTGATAGTCACCACAAGCGAATTATCGTAATTCACTCATCCCTATATAATGATAGTACAACATGGCATTAGTAGAATGAACTCAGTCCCTATTGTTCCTGTTTGCTTTTGCCGTTAGTTTCATGTCTCGAATTACCATCTTTCTCTTGTGCTTGCCTCAGTAGTTCAGGGCGATGCAAATACCTTTTCAGAGTTAAGAAGAGATAAAAGCTGTACGAGTCTCGTACTATGTTAAGCAACAATAGCAAGGGATTTGAACGTTGTAAAACGTACTAGACACGGAGCAAAGAGTGCCCAAGTTACTGGAAAGGTAACAGCATCACGTCATGTGGTATAACTTCCTGTACAAAGAACTGATGGTCTGCCGTGTCGCACCTGGTGGGTTTCATCATGGGGGGTGCTTAACGGTACCCCCAAAATTGAGCTAGATCAGCTGGAAGGGTAACCGGTTGAAACCTGCTGGAAAATGTCCAGCATAACCCCAGGAACCATAAATGACCAATGCCAAAGACAGGGACGCCGGAACAGCGGTAGGGCAAGGGTGGCAATAAAAAGTTTAGGGCAGTAGAAAATTACAAAAAACAAAAAAAACGTTACCGATTATGCTTCCTTCTTTTCAACGACAGTGATCACCTCAAAAATAACAAAAGAAACTATGGAAAATTTGTTTCAATTCGATCTTGATATACCATGAAATTATCTATGATGCTGTTATGACAGCGTGGTCCAACTACTTTTAACCTACTGGCCATTTTACAAAAGCGTGACAACTCACGGGCCACCTCCAACAAAATGATGTGTAAAACAACAGATTCACAAGATTTAAAATTGAAAAGCGAAAACAGATGAGTTAAATGAGTGTGTCATTGAAATTATTACACAACAGCAATAAATAATTTATTACAAATCTTTATCAGTGCGATGCCTGGTTGAGGCTTTCTCTGACACTGTCCTTCCTTAACAATAACAATATGTTCGTGGTAGCAAGTCGGAGACTATCTTCTAGTGTTTCGTCTGCCATTCGATTTCTGTTTTTAGATTTGAATTGCTTCCTAGTAGAAAATGAACTCTCACACACGTATGTGCCAGGGTTTCTAATTTAGAGGATTTTAGTCCTGTCTACCTGCAAAATAATTGTTCTGGTGGCGTAAATGCGCTAGTTTCTAGCGGATAATTGATCTAGCGACCTATACAACTGGTCTTATTCAAGCGGATTCTAGCGGAATTCTGTAATTTTTCTAGCTTGAAAGATCTGTTTAGACTTGGCAACCTTGGTATGTGCTTCCAAACATCGAGTGCATTTTAGCGCAAAATCTTTCAGTTTGGGTAGTCTATCTTTGCTGGCTAATTTCCAGAAGCTCTTTACAATCTAGTCTTACGCCGTTAATATTGTTCATTATTATCAACAGACGTTATGCTTGTTCCAATTAAAATTACCTACTGTAACATACACACAACAATCAATGCAGAGAAAGCTCGCGGGGCTTAAAAATTCTGTCCGTGGGCCACATGTGGCCCGCGGGCCTGTTGTTGGACCACGCTGTGTTGTGCAAAAGACACCTCCGACCACGTTTTCCCCCCATTGAACGGTCAGGGGGAAAATTGACCGCTTTCTGGCTTCCCTGCTTACCGCGATCAGCAGTCACTGTCTCGCTGCATTACCTGCCAAGAAGTCTGCGTTCTACAGTCACTTGCGGAAAAACCCATTGAGTATCGTAACTTGAAGTGAATAGTAGATTTGTTGCCATGTTATTGTTACACAATAAAAACTACCAGTAAAAAAATTCGCTCGCAAGTTTCGCAACCTGTTTCTGCAAGCAAAGGAGCGGATATGAGTGAACTGCAAGCTCATCACTGCATGACACCAGAACAGTGAACCTGGCTCTTGTGCAGTGTGAATGCCATGCCGGCAAATAACTCATTGCAAGATTAAAGTCAAACAAAGGGTATTGATATACTTCATGCACTTCGCAGAGCTGATGATGCCTACTTCGTAGGCGAAATATGTACTCGGTAAGATCTTAATGTCTCATTCTTTGCTGAGAAAGGATTTCTTTCCATAGACATTCCATTCTTTCCTTTCCATAGTGGGCATTAAGCTTTTTACGTCAGACATTACAGAAATTTTACGTCAGACATAAATTTTTGGTTCTTGGTCCCAATTTCCAGGGGTGAAAATGTTTATTTCTCCAAAATACTCCTGTGTGGTGTCGTTTCAAGCTCTTGTGGAAAGCCTGAAATTGTTTGGTATGAGATTTTCCAGGCTTCAGCATGATACACTATATTTTAACAAACTTGCAAATGATGTAACGGTTTTTGGGCAATAAAATAAATAACTAAACCATTTCACGCAAAACTGCTAATTTCGACGCCAGAATTTTAAAATCTAGTGATTTTTTTTCAGATCTAGTGAATTTTTTTGTGAATCTAGTGATTTTTGCAGAGAAGCTTGTGGCAGCACTGCAGGCCACAGGTGCTGGATGCCATGATAACATTACTTCACACTTGTCAGATTCTGTAGCTCACAACACATTCGGTCAAACCAGAATTTGTATACTGTTGGACAATCAAAGAGGTATGATATTAGGCTTTGAACTACAACTTTGACAAAAAAATTTTACCATAGGGCACATTGTTAAAAAAGTGCCTGTTTTGGGCATATTGTTAAACATTTTGGATGCTACTATGGCGTGAGGTCTACCTCCCATTAGCACTATAGCGTGAGGTCCTAAGTGCCTGTTTTGGGAAAATTGTTAAAAATTTTGGCTGATACTGTAGTGTGAGTCAGGGACCGAGTTTATGAGGGGGACGGGGGACATGTCCCCCCCAACCTTTGGACAGGGGGAGACATAATATCTTTTGTCCCCCCAACATTTTGTGATAAAACGTAATGTAATTATGCAAATTTCATGGTTACATTACTCTTGGAAATGTTTCCTCACAGCATAAAACCAGGGAATAAATGAGAAAAATGAACATTATCACTGGATTATCTGTAGACACAGTATACAGATTTCCTATGTAAACTGAATTGTCATGATTGTTGAAAATTGTGTTGGTTAATTTGAATTACCGAATCGGTGTGCACATGAACTTCGCTCAATTACGAATTCCTGCGCTGGTCTGTAGCCTGCAATCAGAATACGATTGCCACAGGCGCATAGCCAGGGGGGACAACGGGGCAATGCCACCAACTTCCTCAAGAAACCTATCCTGCTTCAGCTTCTAGTCGAATACAAACTTGTATCCGACCTTTTGTAATCATAATCAGTGACCGCAAGTAAAGCAGTTGGAGTAAAGCGTTTCGCAGCTATTTCTGGCCCACCAACTTGCTGTATCCCACCTAATGGTTATGTAAGCTTCATTTCAAGACCATCGCAAATTCCTCTCTGATAACCGTGGATGTTACAAATATAACCTATCCTTGTTTCCAGTGTCAGCGTAGC
>Ga0210059_1004241_pt1 | contig 23102 bp, 19 predicted proteins | sample Ectturendosymbi2_FD_188042 | JGI IMG/M metagenome (GOLD analysis project Ga0210059, IMG submission 188042) | Ecteinascidia turbinata endosymbiont from Florida, USA - Sample 2 (SPAdes) (version 2) | ecosystem: Host-associated > Tunicates > Ascidians > Unclassified | place: Key West, Florida...
AGTAAATTTTGCCTGGGGGGTGCGGGTTTTTTGTGAGTGACATCATAAGTGAAGTAGTTTTAGCGTCATTTTGGCTCATGTTGCTTGGCCTAGGGCCTAACCACTAGGCCGAAGTGTTTCGCTGAAGTTTTCATTGGAAACTAGACTCGAGTCCGAGTCTTTTGAGCCTTTGATCGACTTTCTAACGTTTCTGGTTCAAAAGTTATGATCTAAAATAAACAAACTAATTAATTAACTAATTAGTCAAATATTTTTACTAACTTACATCACAACTTTTGAACCCGAAACCCTAGCAGGTCATCCAAAGTATCAAAAGACTTGGATTGTAGCCTAGTTTCCAGTAAAAACTTCAGCGAAATACTACCACCTAACGGCTAGCGCCCAGGGCCAGGCAAAGTGGGCCAAGGTGGCCTAAAAGTCATCTACTTATGACGTCACTCACAAAAAACCCACACCCCCAGGCAAAAATTTTTTTTCAAGTGCAATCTACTGGCCGATCCGTTTGAGCCGTTGAACAGCTCTCTAGTGCAATCGGCGGAGGAGCCATGGCGTTGGTAAGGCAACCGAAAATTGCTGTTTTTTAGGCCGATATCGAAGTACGAATGTGCCGTAGACCGGCTCTCAACGTGTTAAATATGATGTGAAAAAGTCTAGAGCCAAACCACGAATTCCATAATGTTTAAGTTTGTCTAGCAATATTTTGTGATTTACAGTATCAAATGCGTTTTTTAAATCAAGAAAAATACCACATGTGTATTTTCCAGAATCATTTAGACATAATATATAGTTATGAAGTTGGTTTAAAACCAGAAATGTAAAAAGTCCAGAACGAAAGCCAAATTGGTGTTTTGCAATAATGTTGTTGGTATCTAAGAAGCTGACCAAGTTTTTATGCATCAGTTTTTCAAATATTTTGGAAAAGTGTGATAATATTGATATTGGTCTATAGTTGGAAGCGATATCTTTAGCACCAGAGTTAAAAATAGGAATAACCTTGGCAAGTTTTAATTTATCAGGAAAGATTCCGTTTTGTACGCAGTTATTAAATATATCTGTTAAGTACATATAATATTTTTACTCAATTTCACCAATCTGACAGGTATATGATAAGGGTCAGTAGTCTTTTTGTCAGCAAGTAAGTCAATAAGCTTCAGTATTTCATCTGAACAAGTTGGAATTATGAACATTGAAGAACAGATTTGTGGAGAAGGAGGTAAATAAGCATCAGCTACAGTGGGAAGTATGGCTCTGGCAAGTGATGGACCAACTGAAGTAAAAAATCGATTTAAAACTTGAGCAACAGATTGGTTATGTGGAAGGAAGGAAGCACCAGGAACAGTTTTTTGAATAATTGGAATGGAAATGTCATCAAGAGTTTTTGCCAATTACTTTATTGATTGTTTTCCAAGTTTCTCTTGGAGTATTGAAGTTATTAAACAACTGGGTTTTGTAGTTCAGGTCATTTAAAAATGGATCTCTCATCCGTTCAGCTGTTTTTGCTCGCACTACTTGTTCTTGCCCCTAAGGTTACAGAGTTACAGGGCTATACCATCGATTTGGACTTAAAAAGGACGACTAGAAAGAAAACATTTATCGGCAGGGTTGATTAATTTAAATAATGATTTAAATCAAGCAATAAAAATCATGATTTAAATCAAACATCAAAAAAATCATGTCATTCTGGAGCTTTGTGTGATGTCTATGACACATTTAACTAGCATTCTAATAGGTTTTCACATAGCCTATGCCAGGGGTCACCAACCCTTTTGAAACTGCAAGCTACTTCTTCTGCACCGATTAATGCAGATGGCTACTAGTTAAATACACACTTATGAAATAAAAATTGCTCAATTTACCTTCAATTATTTTAGTATTGGTATTTGTAAATGTGAAGAAATTCATCATGCTAATGTTATTTTTAGAACAAGCCCGCGGGCGACCTACATGGTCCTTGCAGGTGACCTGGTGCCCGTGGGCACCGCATTGGAGACTCCTGGCCTATGCAGTAGGAGTTCCCAACCTTTCTCTGAACATGTCCTCCTTTAGCATTTTGATAGATGAACATGTACCTCTAAAATTTCCTATGAGAAAAAGCCTGAGTAAAATACTAAAATTCTACTGAATTTTTAATATAACGTTTAGAATCTTGAAACTATAAAGGTATACTCCATTTTCATTTCTCAAATTTAATTTGTTGCAAATGTACAATAAATGCACCCTGCAAATAGGCAAATGTACCCCTGGGGTACATGCACCCCAGGTTGGGAACCCCTGTTATACAGTAATAGGGTAGAAAACCAAAAGTTCTAATGATGACACAAGTTGAAACCATTTGGGGTTTTATCAATCACAGCAACTGTGAGGTGACATGGAACAGGACTTGTCAGTCTGGGCCGTTTTGGACAGAGGACATTTCGGTCTGGCTGTTTCAGTCTGGTGACATTTTGGTCACGATTTCTATACATAAACAACTTTACATTCCTTTAATTAAATGATTATAGGCAGGCGAAATGCAACTCTAGCTGGTGTTATACCAACTCCCTTTGAGGAGTCATGATTGCGATTAAATCTGAATTGTAATTGTGACTTTGAAGAATTTGTATTTAATTGCAAAATGTCGATAATGATTTAATTTGCTTGCTGATGATAATGTAAATCATATGTTGATTCTGATCAACTGTTGAATCTTGGATCATGTTTGTAGTGTTTTCAAATAAAACTTCTCGTTGATTTAAGTATGTTTGCATTAAAATGTGAACATGTAAGATTTCTGCAAGATTTCATAGTCTGACCGAAATATCCTCAGACCGAAACGGCCCAGACCAAAATGTCCCCAGACTGAAATAGCCCGGACTGAAAAGTCGCATACCTGAGGTCACAGATTCTATGTCATTCAACCGCAAAAATGACATGTGGACTAAAATCACTAACCTTTGCAGATTCAAATGTCATAACTGTTATAATGCCATAAGTTTGAGAGTGTAGATCGGCATAAAGTGAAAATTGCATTTAAATTCCATCAAATATGAAGGCTGTTGACTGTAAACATAGTTATAGAACATATTTTTGATTCATGAAGCAGATATATTATTATTATAGGTCTTCAACATTTTATGCATGTGTGCCAGTTTCAATGAAATTGTTAAACTTGCAGTTTCAGTATTGGCATTTCAATAATTATTTCATTTCGTACACTAGTACTGGTGTTATGAACTTATTTGCATTAAAGGATATCGCATAAGCGCAAAAAAGTGAGCTATTTCTGGTCAGGGTTGATTGATTTCATCAGTTCATTTAAATCAGTAATAAAAACAAGCAAAAAATCATCCGCAGTTTTAAAGCTTTGTGTGTTTTTATGGCACATTTAAATAGTCTTTTAATCGGTTTCACTTATTATTAAAGAAAGCAGAGACTTCTTACGACAACACAAGATATATAAGCAATTAAAGTTTTATCAATCATAGCAACTGTTGCTGTACTGAAAGAAACACAGCACAGAAAACTTATTAAAACCAACTCTTGTCATTAATATTAAAAATTACTACTTGTTTGGTGGCCACCCTTTACACAGTATATCAAAAAATCATAAAAATCAAAAAAATCTGCTTTAAATCAAAAAATCTGATTTTTTTTATTTAAAAAAAAATCATGATTTTTATCAATCCTGTTTATCGGCATATTTTTTATCTTAACATCAGCATAAGTGTAAAAATCACGTATGAGATTTTGACTGTAATAAACTAACAAATGAATCATCAGCCTCATATAGCCTGTCAACACAAAAAGTTCACTTATTACAAAATGGTCCTAAACTTTTAGCCATGAAAGTAAGAACAAATTCAAAATCATTTGTTGCTTCAACTCGCTTTCTGACATAATTGCTGACAATAAGGTAAAATAAGGACACAAGTCTAAAATAAGTAAATTTCCTACGTAAGTGGGCTACAATAAAGTTTTCTAAGAAAGTCCCCAAGGACAAATATTACAAACAAGACCGGTATGGTAGCCCTGGTTATAGCGAACATGTGCTTATACTAAGAGATGGCTAAATAGTCTTTTATATGTTCTGTTGACTTTTGTATTTGTGAAGTACCAATAACGATTGACAACCAACTTCAGCTGTGTAACAATGACATTTGATAATGCTGTGACGTTTTTGCTCAAAACAGCCAAGGAAGTTGGACTACTCAGGAATACAAAACAGCAAATAGCCAAAGGAGAGTGGTTTAGTATTATTGCTTTAATGCGGAAATATTTTGAATCTGTTCATCACTATGAATTTCTTGAATTTTTTTGTCAGGTGATGGACCCCCAAAGATCGATTTTTTCACCCCTGGGAGTCTGCAGACCTCACTTTGAGAACCACTGCAATAGACAAAGACATATGAAGTTGATCAGACCAACCACTTCAACCAAATAATGCATATCTTGATGTGGCCTAATTATACTCTGTATACATACTACTCTGATTGGATGAACAAGTCAAACCATTCACTTAATAGCCACATGAAGAAAAAAATATGGACAAAATTATTTCTGGACAGCACCCACCAAACCACCAAATCTTCTAGCTTTTGTTAAATCACCTAATTAACTGATTATTGCACACTTACACGAAAGTATCCTCCAGCATAATGAGTGTCCGGAGGTCCATATAAAGCCACCTTCCACTTGAAAATATCACTTTCATCAACAAGACCAATGGTAAACCCTTCAACAGGTTGTTGTTGCAGTTTTTTAAATTCCGTCTGCAATATTTTTGTAGCACTTGTGCTCATAGTTACAACAAACTAATAAATTTGTCTCCAAATGCACCCTATCACATGGAAAACACCTGCAAACGTAAAAACAGAGCATATAGCTGATGCACTACAATTGCAAACTGCTGTTAAATCGATAGCAACAACAGCTGAAATATGAAAATGCACTCAATCAGTTAGGTGTCATAGTTGCATGCTTTTGATTGTATTGCAAAAGTCATTAAGTGTTAAAATTTTCACATGGTTGATGTGATATTCAAAAGAGAATACAGTCCAAAAAATAGGTCTGAGTAAGGCTAAACAATGCATAGCTTTATTCAAGTTAAAATTCAAACAGTGGGACACCAAAAAGGCTGTTATAGAGGAACCTTTACCAATTAGCTGTTTTTTCTAAGCGTTTAAAAGTTAAATAAAAAAGCCAAACTGCAGTTCAACTTAGAACGATTAAGTTGAGTGCAGAAAAATTGAATGAGACTGCAGGGTGCCAGATGACGAACAGAATCTTATAGTCTATCTTGCATAGAACTGGCAGCTAGTAAATTATTACTCAATTTTCACATCTTGTATGGCTAGATCTAAGTAACAAAAATTTATTACTCAACGCCTTTGGCGCCTGTATACAAAACATTCATACTTCGAAAGCTTATCTTCAGCCCGTATTTTTGCACCACTTAGCAACTCTGTAACTTGCCACGCCATTGAGCTAGAAATCTATTTATACTCTCAAGACTCGGCAAATAAGATAACTGAAGAGGAATATTTAACTGGTGTCAGGGTTCATAAAAATCATGATTTTTTTAAATAAAAAAAATCCAATTTTTTTGATTTAAATCTGATGTTTTTGATTTCAATCATATTTTTTAAATTTTTTTTCATTGAATGTGTAGAGGGTGGCCAACAAACATGCTGTAATTTTTTATTTTAACACCTTGGCTGCCGGCCAGTGTTACCAACCTTGCGGTTTTCCTGCGAATTTAGGCTTATTTTTTTGTGGAGTTGCAGGTTTTCCTGAAGACTTACGGGTTGCTTGTTTTTGGGCTTGTTTTAGTTGAAATTGCTTGTTTTTCGAGCTTGTTTTTTGCAGATTTGTTTTGCCGATTGCTTTTGTTTCAAATTTAATGGCACTTTTGTTGTTTCAATTTATTGCTAAAGGCATATTGGGCTTGTTTTTGTGAAAATTTGCTCATTTTGGGCTTGTTTTTTCAAATTTGCCTCCCTGCATTTTTATTCAAATTTGTTGCTGATTTTTTGTTTTGTTGAATTTTCATGCCATTGCCTGTTGGGCTTGTTTTTCGGTGAAACTACATATTTTGGGCTAGTTTTTCAAATTTGCTTGCTTGCTTTTGCAAAATAACCTGGCATCACTGCTGCCAGGGTATGAATATATCATACCTGGAGATCGGCCTAAAATCAAGCATATTTCGGTTGTCTTACCAACCGCATAGCTCCTCAAGTCGATTGCACTAAAGAGCTGTTCAAACCCTCAAAAAACTGGGGAGGTCTTCGAGTCTGCAATGAAAAAAATAGTTTTGGTTTTGGGTTTCTTGTGAGTGATGTCATAAGTTAGGTAGGTTTTTAAGCCATTTTGGCTCATGTTATCTGGCCAACCGCTAGACGGAAATATGTCACTTATGTTTTCATTGGTAACTAGACTAGAATCTGAATCTTTTGAGACCTTGATCAACTTTCTAGCATTTCTGGTTCAAACGTTATGATTTAAAATAAACAAAATAGTTATCCAAATAATGGATTAATCAGTAATTTTGTTGTTTTCAAAAATGAGCAAAAAATATCAAAAAATAAAACTGTGGTGAGGTTTGAAATTTTTCGAAAATATGTAGCAAGAACGAGAAATTCAGGTTTGGGGGTCCATGACCTTTGACTTTTGTAAGTCACAATGTAGATAATGTTATTTTTGCAATATTTGACAAAGTTACTAGCATCCCTGAAAAATTGGATTTGTTCATTAATGTAGTTTGACAGTAATAAGGCTTTAAACATGGCCAAATATGAACAATTTACACTCCCGGCTAAACACCCCTAAATAAAAAGCTTTATAATCATGTTATTTCTTGACAGATTTCATTCAAATTTTGCAGATGTTCATCATATGGGAGAATCACAATTTGAGTAAAATTGGAAAGGGTGACCTGGCCACTTCCTGAGAATTGACACGGAATAGCCCACTATTGTAAATACATGCTTCAATTCTGACCCATTTCTGGGTTAAACATTTTTAAATTAACTTTGCAATTCAACGACAAGGCTAGAATTCTCTTGATTTTGTGCTCCAAATATATGAATAAAAGATCAATATTGTTTTGCCGTTGCGTTTTAACGAAAGATTGAAGCCATGAACTGCATTAAGTTGGTGATCATAAACAATAAAAAGCTCTACATTTTCTATAGGCTTTAGAGGAATCAGCCGACTGGGCTCTGCTTTCATCTTTTTGCGATGATTCAAACTTGCGCATATCTGTATTCAAGTAACTTCACTCCACAAGTGAAGGAAGAAAGGAATCAATCACAAATTCAAAATTTGTGATTGATTCCTTGCTTCTTTCACTTGTGGAGTGAAGTTACTTAAGTCGATGATCATAATGAGTTAACCACATGCCCCAAGTCAAAACCATCATGAAGTTCACATATGATTATGAATGAAAGGGCAGGACCACTTGAGAACAAACACTGACTCATGACTGGTTAAACTGAAACACTTGCACACTACAAGATTATAAGAGCTAAATAATTACTACACACCTTGAACATTACAAAGGTTGAAGTTATTGCAGAGTGTTACTGCAAAAGTGATGAGAATCTTCTAAAAGTAAAATCTAACCACAAATGCAAAATACTTCTACTGTAATATTATCAGTCACACAACCAAGTGCAGCAGTCTTCAGACATAGTACGAGTGCAATAGCTTAGATACCAATGGTAACCAAAAGATTATCACTGACTGAAACATCTATACAAATTCTGCTGACTGCAAGGGCTAAATCATTAAGATTAATACACACTTCAAAGCAATAAAAGGTTGATGTTCCACGGTGTCACTGTAACAATGAGGGACATGAAGACTGTCTAAAAAATACAAAAAGACAAAATATTAAATGAAAACTTACTTTAACAGTGACAAACTGAAAAAATGACCAAATTTCACAAAACGGCCAAATGCATTTTTTCATGGCCAGCGCAGTTAAAAAATTGCCAAATTTTTTAAATTGACCATTTCATGGCCAATCTGGCAACCCTGATTCCACCACCAGTGTTGCCACTCTGTTGTTACGGAAAAGTAGGCTACAAGATTTCATGATAAAAAACGCCTAGATTCACAAAAAAAAACACTAGATTATATAAGCAAAATTACACACAGTGCAAATGCCCAGAAAATGCGTTGCAATGCGATGCCAACCATAGACATTGTACAACAACTCATTGTAAACCAGAGACAAAGAAAACAGGAGACAGCAGCAACGCTTGTGTTTGTTTGTACACGTCACTGAAACTTTTAACAGATGACCGAATGACTTCGCAGCGGTTTAACTCAAAACATATAATACTATCTTGTGTGATTTAAGATTTAATTTATGCAGAATTTTTAGCAAATTACAATTGAACTAAATCAAAAGGTCTCAATTACAGTTACACAAAATTGTGCCATTAATTACATTTCAGCTCACTCATAAAAAAACACTAGATAGCCATAAAAAACACTAGAACACTAGATGAAATGTAAAAACAAAAGATATAGTGGACAAACACTAGGAGTGGCACCACTGGATTCCACCTACTGTATGTGCTCAGTTAACTATCCCAAACCACAACAAAACACCAGAGGGCAATAGAGACCGCCTCAAAAATGGTACACACAAAGAAACGCTCGCGACAATCATAGTCGCAATGTGGTTGAGTCTCGAGATTTGCTCATTTTTGCTGGTCTCAGTCGCGGCTTAGGTCGCGTCTCGGTCTCGAAGGGTATGGGGTTATAGGCCTCGGTCACAGCCTATTATCGTGAGACTCAGTGTTGCCAGATGTTTACAACCAGAAGTAGCCAAACACTCTTCCGAAAGGAGCCAAAATAACAGATGAGTAGCCTAACACTCTGTTTGTGTTTCGATGATGACGTCACCGTGTTCACTCAACCGTGGTGTGACCCTTTTGCAAAGTTGGCGAAATGGTTGGAGGCAAAGTATGGACCATGGCCCAAGTGCCCCCTTGGCTACACCCATGATGGTGTAATTACAAAATTTAGTGTTACTGTAAGGAATTCAACATTTCTTTGTCAAAGTAGATGACAAGCACAACACATAATTCACTTTATACTAAATATGACATCTGTTGGCCAACACGGCGGGTGCAAGTCATAATGTCCATTTGTCTTATTCATTCCTCGGCTTTGGGAGGTGTGGCGGTCGGTAGATGGCGCCACATGTAAACAAATGGTCACCGCTAGATGGTGCCCATGAGCAACAAGTCACTGTGATAGTCACCACAAGCGAATTATCGTTGTTCTCTTATCCCTATATAATGATAGTGCAACCTTGTAGTAGTAGAGTGAAGTCAGTGATGGATCTCAATTGCTGCTGGTTGCTTTCCTGTTTGTTAATGCCCCGAATTGCCATCTTTCTCTTGTGCTTGCCTCAGTAATTCAAGGCGATGCAGTCAACTGTAACAGAGGTCTGCAGCCTAGATGACGCTTGGTCCTTCGCAGCCGCCAACTCCCTTATGCATTTTATACATCGATGTATTTGGAAGTCATTGCAGTTCTTCATTATAATAATTATGATGGCGACATTCATGCGTGTGTCTTAAAAGCTTGTATTTCATCAAAGTACAGTAAATGCATTAGTGCCATCAAGCGTATACTCTATACTGCCGCAATGTATATATCCTCATCTGCTTTCGTGTATTTGTGTTTTTCTCTTTTCTGCGATGCATGTTAAGTCTAGCGTTTTGCGTGTGGAAGTGAAGACGTTACACTATACTTCCTGCTGGGGGTTGTTTACAACTGTTATATGACCAGAAAATTTAAATTTTTACAACTACACTGTTTTTCTTCAAAATGAAAAAAAACTTCTACACCAGATTAGCTAGTACAAGCAATGCGTGAGAAAAACAGCAAATCTCAATCTTTACAACCTAGCAGAAGAAACCATGCAACATTGGTTCCCTAACTTTTTCTGATGGCACACCATTTGTGGGTCCCATGCTGTCACCGACCAAATCTCATTCGATCATAAGTTTGGCAAACCAGACACAATGCGGCATGAACGAAATGGCTGTTATTCAAGGTCGTACAATCCTAACGAGATTTTAAACCAAATTAAGTCTATTCAAAATTGGAACCCAATTATTTTAAATATTTCTCCAACTTGCTTAAATTGGAAAAAGATGGAAGTTGACAGTGATTTGGAGATATATGCAAAGCACCTAAATTTAAGTGAAGACTTTTGAAGGTATTCTTTGAGGACCTACAGAGGATGTGTGTGCCGCATTGGATTTTTACGCTATTTGATTTTAATGTGCAAATTGCAGACATTAATTCACACTTGCATGATGAACTCCTTGATATGCGTGTGGATCTCGAAGATCAATCACTGTTTAAACGAAAAAAACCTGCGTGATAGTGCCATGTAAATACCCCTGTTAAATACCTGAAATTTTGTGCAGTTGTTGAGCCGTTTTTACTTGCATTCTCAGTTTCCTACATGCTTGAATCTGGTGTTAGTCATGCAAATGCATTCCTAAAGCAGAAGAACCGACTGAACTCTGAAGAGGGTGGCGACTTGCTACTAAACACACCAATCTCCATCTAGATAAATATGCTTTTACTGTTTCTCACAGGAAACACCCTTCTCATTGATGGGGTCTCAAATTGCAATGAAAAGTTTGCCATTTTCCATTTGTGCTTGTATTTTCTTGCTCATTAATGTTTCTTGCTCATTGCCTTTCAGTTGCAGCTAGATAGATGTAATATCAGTAGTTGATGTTAATCCAAATGCATCCGTATTTGTGAGATAGTGGGATCTGAGAAGTTCAACTCGTTCGGGGCTCGGTGAGATGTCTGGGTTTTACCAAGGGTTCGACAGCCAAAAGAATTTGCAGACCCCGGATTTACATCTATTCCCTCAATATCTACACAGTGCACATTGCCTTCATTGGCTTCCCTGTTTTGGCTGTAGTATAAAATTGAGTTAAGTTTCAGACAGGAATTTGGAACCAAAATCTTCACGGGTGGGTGGAAGTTCGTAACATCAATGGTTACATACCATCGTCAGAAGAGCAAAGATTTGTAATAAATGTCAATATGAGGTTCATATGCATTATCTGGGTTAAGCTTTTCCGAAAGAAAAAAGCCAAATTTTCTCTGCTTTTTTCTATTCAGAAAGCTCAGTGCGTTGAAAAACATCCAGAATTTCAAAGTCTGAAAAAAATCTCAGTGCGAAAACAACCAAAATCTTCAAACAAGAAAAATTCTTAACCTTGCTCTTGGAGTAAGCTACACTACTCTGGATGTAGTATTGTACCAAGTGTTACGAGTTAGCGAACAACTGTGATTACAGAAAGTGTCTGTAATCTTGTGGTCCTACCCTAACGCCATTACAAAACGCTCTGTGTCTGTTATTATCAATCTGCGTTGTGGAGACAGTGTATGCTTGTGCTCTATGGACTTCGTGTCTGGTTCAAACATTGAAATTTAAAACAATGCAGTGTACAACAAGAATAGATTCAATGGACACTGCATGCGACAAGTTGCGCGTTCCACTTGCACATCTTCTCTATCTCTTTTTAGGTATATTCGGGTGCTCAATTAAGGATTACACAACTCTATGGTGGCCCACTTCTCGATTTATGGTGGCGGGGACAAGCTACACGCACCACTCGCAACTCTTCTCCAAGAAACATTTGCGGAACGAAATGTTGCAAAACAGCCAAAAAGTATCCAAATAAAAATTTGGAGCCAGCCAACTGCTTCTCAGAAGAGCCAAATTTCTGGTTTTTGGCTCAAAAAGAGCCAATCTGGCAACCCTGCTGAGACTTTGAATATCGTAAAAAAAAGCAATGACTAAGCAAAATTCTATACTTCAACGAGTTCTTTTTTTTTGTTGTATTTACAGATAAGAGACACCCAAAACAGGTAAGAAAAATACCAGAAATTCGAAAAAAAATCAACCAAGAAGTAATGACGACATTTTTTGAACAATATCAGCAAAATCCACGAATTTTGCAGTCTCGAGTCTTGGTCCCGAAATTTTTTGTGAAAGCTCGGTCTCGAATTTTTAAGCAGGTCTCGATCTCGAAAGTTGCGGTCTCGATCAGGGCCGGCGCTAACATTAGACTAACTAGGTGGTGGCCTAGGGCGCTGAGCCAAAGGGGACGGCAAAATGGACCAAAAATACAATTGTGTCATTCAGGAAGTGATGAACATACACCAAGTACAAGTATATGAACATGATGAAAGTCAATAGAACACACGTTCGCGCAGTTTGAGATAATAAAGGTACTACACTATTTCAAGTTGGGTGCCGAACGATGATTCTTATCAATTTCATATGTATAGATATACAGTATGCTATGTTGCAATTTGGTGTACATTTCATTCATCTAATAAACTTTTCTCGTGTAAAACAAACGTCCTTTTTTCCATAATGTACAACGTGACGATATATAGGATAAGGATCTTTGTTAAGGAGGGTGGGTGATGGAATGCATCTTGCCTATGTTGCTTACTGTTTACAAATTGATCAATGGCGTTCTGTCAGGGCCAACAGGAGTGCATCTCAGGCTATACCTTATCAAGTTGACTGCAAAATTGTAAGGTTGTCATATCTGTTCTTTTCAATTATTGATTTTTCCTGACTCCGCTGCTTTTGCCGGAGTACAGGCGTATGTTGATAGCTTCACTAATTTATCATCTTTCAGCCATCCACTGTAGTCAGGTTAGCAAACAATACCGAAACGCCAGCATCATTGATGTTAGTAGCCTATTTAACCAGTCAATTGTGGCATTCCGATTTGCCTTTTTGGACAATTCCGCAAGAGCACTGGTTAATTTGGTGGGAAATGTCCAAGGCACGCCCAAGTTTACATTTAAGAAACTTAGACCCGCCTGGTATCGCTCGACTTTACGCTCAGTTTAACATCAAATGTATTTGTATTCACTAATGGTTTTATTAATATAACGTTAAGCACTGCGCTATTAATCTGCAACGTATCAGAAAAGTAACCGAATATAACAGGGGTTTATACCAGTAACATAGGTTAAAGCAAGTAGCAGAAGTTACTGCGAACAACAGGGGTTAATACGAGTTCAGTTTCTTTCATGAGGGAAGAGAGTAAACCATACTGCCATAAATTCAATAGGTCTCGGTCCAGCAGAGTGCCGGTAGACTCTTTAATAAGTTTCCAGTGGGAAAATTCTTCATAATCAGTGTGTTAAGGTTCCTAGCAGGCAGTGGCCTCAAGTCCTGCAGTGGCTGGACTTGTTAGCTCGAGCAGTGGCTCAAGACTGATTCAAGTGAGATTTTCTGGGCCTGAGGAAAACACAATGCGTCGCGCTATGTCACGTGACCACGTATCGTACGGTGCGTGGTCCATGAGCGACACTAGTGGTCACGCTCTCGACGCATGATCACGTCAAATCCGAAATCAAGGTTACCCTTCAGCGAATGTCGTTTTTATCCATTTAGATCGGGGATATTATTAATAATTTCGTATGGGATGTTATTGCAAAATGATTTCTATAATGTTGTGGGTTACTCTCTTCCTAGGTGTGACTTACAATGTATGTGGAGTATAAGTATGCAATAGTTCAAATAAATACACAGTACAATGTCTTTATAAAACAAATGTCGTTGGTAGTTACGTTGTTCCAACTTGATTCTCCTGGAATTCAATCCATTCGGTGATGCGACTTTTAACATTGACATTCTAATGCTTCTTCTTTGTCTTTGCTATTTAATGGGATTCGCGCCAAACTTCCAAGTTGTTTTCTGAACTTGCGTTTGAGGTCTTCCTCTATGTGTATTTCAGAGTCACAGGACGTTTCATGTTGAGGATGCAACGCGAATTCAACACAATTTTCGATTCTTGGACGCACCATTCCACCTGGAGCATGCACAAACATCAGAGATTTGTTGTGCATGTTAAACGTCGTCGATTTTTACGACACTAGACTAACAATGGGTCTGCGACTACGAGTATCCGATGCTTCTGCAGTTGAATCATCGCAAAAGCCAAGGATATCTAGAACTGGTTGGATCCTCACCTGGTTCGGAGAATGATGCCAGTGCAATCTGTTTCGTAAGTGGGTATATCGGTCGCAGTATTTGCTACCGTAGGAAATGTCCAGGTTGTAAAGAGTTACTTGTTGAAGTATGATGACTCAGAACTTCACGCATGTGTGCCGAAAGAGCATGCCCAACTTTTAGAAATTGCTGATCATGGTGGTCTTTCAGCACAAACACAGCTTTGTTTCGCGATAACCGTGATTGGCGCGCAACTATATACATTTCACTTGTATCAAACGAGCATGTTAAAAATTTTGTAACCCTGTTTAACCAACGCTCTGTCTTCACAACTGCTGTCTGTGAGGTTGCTACAAATGGTTTGCGTGTAACTTTATTGCAACAACAGTGCTCTGTTGGTCATTTCATCTTTAAACTAATTACATAAACAACCGTTTGCTTTGCAAAAAATGCCTTAAAACCAGGGATGTGGAAGCGGAAGCAGTGGAAGCGGTCCTTTTTCCCTGGAAGCGGAACTTCAACAGAAGCTATTTTATCACGTTAATACCAAGTTCATGTGGACACTTTTGGTTTCAACGACCTTTCTCATTCAATTTATTTTATACATAACACCAACGTGCAAACGGATAAACACAATATCAGTTATGCGTTACAATATAAAATACGTCAGTTCATATTTCAGAGCTTTCATTGAAAAAACTATGCACTACGTGAATTAGGGTAACTTTTACTAATTGATGGTTCATGTTTCAGAACTTCCTTTTATGAATTTATTTATTTTGTTTAGCAAGCACTTCCGGCTATATTGTGATACGAAGGCATCCCAACAACACCAAGTTCACTAAAATGTTATTCACACAAGCCACACCCGTTGCAATATTCATGTAAACAAAAAATCCTGCATAGACCTTGAAACTTTGCCTTCCTGGTCTTGTTTGGCAAATTGTCTTACAATGTCCTTCATGAGAAAAAGTCCCTGACTCAATAGACAGGTGGCTAGATCAACCAATCTCCCTTGCAACATGGTTGTGTGGCTTTATCAGCTTCAGTTTGGAAAAGCTTCTTTCCCCAGTGACTACGGACACAGGGAGGGTTAGCAGAATTCGTAAGTCTGCTGATTTATTTGAGAAACATTTTAACAGACTGTGTTTGTGAAGAAAGTGCAAATATTACAGAGGATCTCTTTCAAGAAACTATACGCAGAGCAGTAGCGGAGCCAATAATTTTGTTCGGGAGGTGCCCGTCAATGACGTCGTCAGTCACTGACGTCATCTTGAATCCGACTGTTCCTTCTGTTTATTTCATAACAGTTGTAAATTGATAAAGCCGAAAGCACCAGCAAAATCTCAGCAAGTTTGTTTCAGGGGGGGCATGACCTCTTCGGTCTCTTTCTGGCTGCGCCACTGACATAGAGTTCCTCTGCGTCAATATCTTAGCTACGTTTAATGTTTATTAGAAGGATTTGCAGTGATGAAGAAAGAACTTGGGTTGGTTTGCTGGGATGGACATGTTGTGAATATCATGGAGAAAGCTAAAGACAGAACTATACTCCTGCGGCTGCTGGAAGCGTTTCTCATTTGATGAGATATCCATATTCTTGCCACTGTTACTAGGCTAAACCCATGTGGCGACGTGATTACGTCACATATAACGTAAAATTCGTAGCTGCAACTGAAGAGTGAACCCGGTCAAATGTCTAATCTCAATTGCTTTTATGCTGAGTATTGTCGGTTCGACTCTTTCTTTGGTTGGCTCCGGGTGACGTAGCATTGTGGCTGCAACAAATGGCTCCCAACCTGTCGGTGGCTGCAATCCAATATTAACCTGCAGGCCCAAAACTGAATCGAAAGTTAGAGTAATCATTAGCCCAAAACTGAACTGAAAGTTGCGAAAATTTTCAAAAGAAAATAATTATTCCAATCCAAATCTGTTTAAGAAAAAATGATAATATTCAAATCCATCAATATATTGAAATGTCGCAAGATTTAAATCTAAGTGCATGTTCATCTCTGGTCATTTTCATGTATTGGGCATGCGAAAACCACACTTCCAATGCAACACCAACCGAGAAGTTGCAACAAATCCTCTCGTTTTTGCAATGAACCGCATCTATTGCACGTTCTTTTTGTGAAGGTTGTACCTGGCAACATCTTCACATCCTGGTCAAAGCACCACTTTGTTGTGATTGGAAAGGCCAAGGAGCAAGTGCGCAAAGCTTCACACTGTGGCACCAAACAACAATAAAGACCCCATGCCGTGCTCATCTCACTTCTGCTTGTTTGCACCACATGGCCGTTGTTCTTCACGTACATCCCGTTTGTGGTGAATCTCACATTCACCACAACGCTAACTGAGAGGCTGCAACACTTGCAGCAAGGTTGGGCAAGATTTTTGAAATAATTGAGTGTGAAAGAGACAAGTTAAATGCAAACTGAGGAAACTTAGATATAAATAACCTGCAATCAAACTTGTTAAAACAACATTGGACACCATTTTCTAACTTTCCGGGCGCCATTTCATAAGATGTTGGGCACCATTTTCTGACTTATCAGGCACTATTTTATAGCATGTTGGGCGCCATTTCATAGCAAAAAAATGTTGTAGAAAAAACGTGAAATTTCGTGTGAGTCGACATTGACTCGAGCTTGCAAACCAATGACTCGAAGTGACTCGACAATCCTTATGACTCGACTCTGACTCGACTCGACCAAGTCATAACTCTGACTCGACTCGAAAAAATTTTAGATGACTCTAACTTGACTCTGACTCGACAAAAATGACTCAGACACATCACTGTCTGAATGTAACACCAAACTTTAGATGCTACAACTTCGCATAAGAAAAGGAACTGTTTTCATACTGCTTGCCTTTGATTTTCCCCTGTTGTTGAATAAATTATGTGTGGTTCTTAGAGTTTTTTGCATATTTTCATGCAAAAGTTTTTCAGATATTGCGAAAAAGTACGTATGTGCATTGAATGTACTGATAGGGAAACTTAATTTCATAATGGCATAAAAGAAATCTATGATAGGAGAGTTTATATGAATAAGCTTTCAGTACTATGGATCAGAGATGATCACTATCCGGTTTGCCGGTTGGATATCCGGCAGGATAATGAGTTTGCAACCGGATACGGATATCCAAAAAGTGCTTTCGAACGGGAACCGGATACGGATCCGGATATCCGAAACGCTTTTATCGATATTTTTAGGATTCAGACTTTTGAAAAAGTTGCGCATTGCACAATCATTAATTTATTATCTTCAGAAGCATCTTTTTAGCCTTCTGTGCCATGACTTCCAGTTTGTCTATGGTGTAATCTCTGCACCGTAGTGTAATCCCATTCCCCCTCTTAATCTGCTAATTGGAAACTCCAAGTTTGTCAGCATGAATCTGTTCCTGGTGTGGCAAGATAGGGCTATTTCAGTATACTTTTTAAGGACGCTGTTTGCTGCGTACCTGGACTAAGGCTAGCTAGTGTAGGCCTATTGTGATCTGTAGTCTAGACTAGCTGGAGCACTCTAACTCTTTTAATGTCTACTGTAGTCTACACCAGGCCTTGCAGTCTAGTCTTCACACCTATTCTATGTGATCCTGCATTGACTGGTTGTTGGATGATACCAGGCCAGATGGCATTTTTCTTTCTCAAACATGATATGCAAAATTGTTGTTTGGTGACATTGACTGTTGGACTGAATTTTTAGTCAGTCATGTCAATATAAATGACATTTAAGCCAGTGTATTGTTTTGAATGCTGTTTAGTGTTTTGGTTGATAGATTAGCATTGCTATGTAGTTAGGTTTGGTTAAAGTGCAACAAGGGGCGGATTAATAAATGAAATTATGAATGTGAACGCATGGATGGCCTTAAAATCTAATCACTGTTACCAAAGGGATGGCTAATGAAAAGCTTGGTGTGGCAACAGAACCGTCACCAGAAAGTCCTCTGTAGTGAGGATTTACATTAGTGCAGTGGGGCTTGACATTCTCTGAAATTTGAACAAATATTACTGTTTTATAGTGCTTTTTATTTGAATTTGGAGGGGCTTGGAGCTTTGTTTCGGAGGGGCTAAGCTCACCAAAGCCCCCCTCGTGGCCATGAGACTGTGTGGCAAAACTTCAGCTTGCTTTATGCAATTGGCTCGGAAAAGTACTTACGTTACGCGATATGGCAAGCTTGCATGATATGTCAAACTTTCCGTTTATAAGCATGACAGGGACCAAAATGCATTCAGGTAGTGTCTATTCTGCTTCATGAGCCACAACCTATGCTGGGACTATTTTGCCTTCATCTGAACACAATGGGTAGAAGTGGTCATGTGACAAGTACAACACGCAGAGACAATTTATTAGGGTTTTAAGAGCTTATGGTTAGGGTTTAGGATCAGGGCTTATGGTCAAGGTTTAGTGATTCAGTGTTTAGCGCTAGGGTTTAGGATCAGGGCTTATGGTCAAGGTTTAGTGATCCAATGTTTAGCGTCAGGGTTTAGCCTGCAGTTCACTTAATGCAGTGATTCCCAAATTGTGGTATGCGTACCACTAGTGGTAGGCCTACGTGGAGTGTTTCAACGTGGTGGACGAATAGGCCTACTTTTTCTGGACTAAAATTATATTCACAGCTATAATTTTTATTGATCGGATTCTGTAAATAAATTCCTGAATTTTTGTGTACTTCCCTCGTTGGCATTGAAAATGGCAACAAAAATTCTTGCAGCCATTTTGTTCATGTTGAAGCTATTTCCAAACTTTTGATCAAACGATATTTTGCACATTTACTTTTCCTGGAACAAGGTGGTACGTGCTGACACTATAGGACCCACAAATGGTACGTTATCAGAAAAAGTTTGGGAACCACTGACTTAATGCAAATAAGAAGCTGCTTGCCAGACCTGAAACCATGACAGCCATCATCCATGCATGGGACTGAGCTGTTACAGATGTCATGGTCAGCTAAGCAGGACATACGTTCCAAACTTGTCAGTTGACTACTTCAACCAATCAAGTTCAGCTGAAGGCAAAATAACTCTAACAGTTATTTTGCCTCATGAGGCTTTTTTGCCTCATGAGGCAAAATAGAAACCACACAAAAATGTATGTTGTGCATCACAATGCACTTTCGAATTGTTTTCGGATATGGATAGTATGGTTTCAACCTAAACAGGATTCGGATCGGATACGAATATCATTTTTCCAAAACAGGATAGGATTGGATAGCAAAAATCCACTATCCGATCATCTCTGCTATGGATACGTAATGGTACGTAAAATCGATGTCCTATAAAAATAATTAGCGTGATTGATTTGCTTGCTTGCCACCTGTGTGGGGACCGTAACTTGAATAGGCCTTCCGATAAGTGCAAGTTTAATGTTTCGATTGAATTGTGTTTTTCGAACACAAGTGGTACCTGATTTGCATTAAAATTGTATTGTATAATCCGAATTAAATGCGTTTCTTTTCCAAAGAAATTGTCGTTTGCGGTTGCAATATGTTGTTTGATTTTTTGTAAGATGTGCAATTTTGTCGGGCAAAACTAGATAAGCCTATAAATTATGATGACGTTATTATTTGAATGTTTTCATATTCTTCATAATAGAAATAATTGATTATGGAAGTATGGTCATCATGGATAACTTATATTTTATTTGCTGAAACGTTTAAAGCAAAAATAACACGAATATTTTCCGTTTAAAAACATTTATTTTTTTCATGGTTTAACTTTCGTAAAAATTGTGCCTATATCTAAGATTTGAAATATTCGAAAGAACGCAAATTTAAATTAAACTTTGTGATGCGCGCCATTTTGCATAGATACGCCACTGTAACAGACCATATTCCCAACAGACCACGTTCATAACAGACCGGTTCATTACCGGTTTTTCACTATGGGAGTATTATCTACGACAACTGTTCTGATTATGACAATCGAATGTTGGACAAAGCACGACTCTCCGCTGCTAAAATGATACTAGGCTGTCTTAAAACTACATCCTCCAACAGTGTCCTAGCCAATCTAAACCTCACAAGCCTACATTTACGCAGAGAAATATCTATGCTTTGTTGTGTATCCAAATTAAGTTTTGATATGGTGCCCTGCTCCTTTCCTTCCGCTCCTTTCAGTTCGCTCAAAGAATTTGTTCCGTATGCTTTACGTCACAATCAAAATATTCAACTACCACTTTTTGACAAATCCTTGGCCTATGACTTCTTCTTCCGTAGGGCTTCCACCTTGTGGAACTCTCTACCACTGGAAATCAAATCTTCAGCCAGCCACTCCATCTTCATGAATCGTTTAAATTCCCATTATCACATATCAAAAAACTGCAAATCATTTGTTAGGACTCAATCCCCTTATGACTTCCATTCGCTGCTTGCTTAGCTTCGCCCATAGTCCGTTAAATATGACTAAAAACAACTATTGTGTTTGCGTATGTGGTGAAATGGAGGCCGAATTGCGCCTATTCTTCCATTGTAACGTTCACTGCGCAGCACGAACAGCACTTCATAACAAAGTTCATGATATTCTCAACGAAACCGGCTTTGCTGAACGATTTGAGCGCTTGAGACATACCGATTTGTTGCGCTTATATCTACATGGTGTGCCTGATGCGCCGACTGTCGTTTCAGTAGCTATTTTTAAAGCTGTTGACGAATTTCTGAAATGTTATAATAGATTCTAGTAAAACAGTGTATTCGTTATTGCGTATTATTCGTGTTTTTTTTTGGAGTTAACTTGTGCTGTATTTTGAAAGCTCGACGTGACACGAAAAAATTGCACCAGTCAAGCTACCACCTGTAGCAAGATTGTCGTTAAATAAATAAATAAATAACCCGTTCATAACAGACCAGTTCGTAACAGAGCATCTTCATAATGGACCTGTTTATAACAAACCAGCTCATAACGGTTGTAGGATTACAGCCATCTGTACAACTGCCACCCAGGACAACTGCCACCAGGGCAACTGCCACCTAGGACAATTGCCACCTAAGACAACTGCCACAAAAGACAACTGCCACCCGGAGGACTGCCACCAAGGCAGTGCCGGATTAACAATAGTAGCAAATGTAGCAATTGCTACGGGCCCCGCGCTTTCGGGACCCCGCGGTCCTTTGTGCTGAAGCTGTTCTTTATTACGCAAGGGTTCATATTAGAATTTATTTAAGTTCCCGAGACACACCCCCTAGAAAGGTGGCCTGTATTTTACACACGCTATACAGAAACTATATTCGCTGAAAGCAAGTTAAATTCTTCGTTTTGTCTGGGATTTCGCTTCTGCGTGAAAGTCCATTTCACACTGTAAATTGTTTGAAGTCATTTGATTTTACAATGTACTTTAAGTACACATTAAAGTTACATATGACTTTCTTCAGAGCTTAAATGTGGCTCTAGAACAGGGGTCTCAAACACGCGGCCAGCGGGCGGCATGTGGCCCGCGAGGGCCTTTTGTGCGGCCCGCGATCCTGTTTGGGAATTTTTTAATAATTAACATTTCCATTGCCAAATGCCTTGATAAAACATGCCACGAAATAATTTAACCAAAGCTTAATGATACCATGTGCGGTTTGCGTCCCGGCCGCAGTACTACAGACCAAATTTTCACTCTCCAGCAAATTTTTGAGAAATCTTGGGAGTATACAAAAGACGTCTACACATGCTTTGTCGACCTCGAGAAAGCATACGACCGGGTTACTCATGAAAAGCTTAGTGGAGTGTTTCGGGAGAACGGTGGTGACGACCGCCTGTTACTGGCCGTCAAGTCATTGTATCCCTGCTCAGAAATTTTTGTCCTTGTCTGAGAGTTAAACCACAACCGTTCACCGTTGGTTTTGTACTGCGACAAGCAGGGACGGATCCAGGGGGGGAACGATCACCCCCCTAAAACCTAAAAAAGTAACTTTTTTTCACCATGATTTTGTAGAATTCGGAAAAAAGCATTCGCGATATAAGGACATTTTGCCGTCTATTGTTTTATCACCGCAGTGTTGTGAAGTATACTTCATCTCTCTTACATTAGTGAACCCGTAATGAGACTTGAAAGCCAAATATTACTGAAATCACCCCTCTTAACTCACTTGCTGGACCCGCCCTTGGCGACAAGGCTGTGTTCTGTCACCACTCTTTTCCTTAGTCTGTAGCATAGGCGTAGTCAGGGGGGGCAAAGGGGCCATGCCCCCCCAAATTTTTAGAAAATATAGTCATTTTGTGCTTTGAGAGGCGTTTCTGCAAAGAAAATAGGGTTATTCGCCTAGTATCAAACATTTTGCTCCCCCATCTTTTTTGCCCCTCCCCAAATTTAGGGCTGGCTACGCCACTGGTCTGTAGACCAGTAGTTCTTAACATTTTTTTCTACCATGCCTCCCTTAAGTAATAGTCCTTTGTTTCAAGCCTCCCTGACTTTAAATAAGCTGTAAAAACAAACGTATTTAGTGGTAAATTAAATGATCAAACCTTCCATGTTGTAGGGGGCGTAAGGGATCGCGCCTCTGGAAATTTATTGATTCCCCGGTTAAGAACCACTGCTATATGGACAGTCACAGCCGAGTCGACGTGGGTGTTACAGTTGAGAGCTGCAGGATCAACCGTTCACTTTTTTCAGACGATTTGGTACTGCTAGCATCTTCTCAACAGGGCCTTTAGCATCAACTCGATCGGTTTTCTGCTGCGTATGGCCGAGCCGGATTGAAAATCAGCACTGAAAATACCGAGGTATTATGTCTCTCTACAAACCCAAGGCAGTGTATGCTGCAAGTGAGTGACAATACATTGCAGCAGATGGCGAAATTCAAGTACGGTGGGGTGATATTTGCGAGGGACGGAAGGTGGAGCGAGGAGATTGATACACGGACTGGTAAGGCTAACGCAGTTCTGTGTGAGCTTTATCGCTCTGTGGTCACAAAACGGGAGCTTTCAAACACCGCAAAGCTGTCTGCTTTCAAATCAGTCTTTGTTCTTATCCTTACCTACTGTATAGTCATGAATCTTGGGTAATGACGGAAAAATTATCTCAGGTGCAAGCGGCAGAGATGGGATTTTTGCGAAGAGTCCACGGCACAACACAGGGGCGTACCGAGGTGAGATGGCGCCCAGGGCGAG
>Ga0210059_1004242_pt1 | contig 23102 bp, 19 predicted proteins | sample Ectturendosymbi2_FD_188042 | JGI IMG/M metagenome (GOLD analysis project Ga0210059, IMG submission 188042) | Ecteinascidia turbinata endosymbiont from Florida, USA - Sample 2 (SPAdes) (version 2) | ecosystem: Host-associated > Tunicates > Ascidians > Unclassified | place: Key West, Florida...
TGTTAACTGTAGCGTCCACGTAAGCCTTAGTATATATTTGTTAACATTTATAGGCGATTTGAGATTCAAAATGTTGTTAATCTAAACATGTGCCATGCACCAGGAGATTAACCAGTCCAGACATCAGCAAGGTTTATGCATGCGTATTACCGCCAGTAAAAAGCCCAATGTGCACGCTTTATAAGCATGCTTCGCTTAAGCTCATGGCAAAGTTTATCAATTTGCGCTAATGAAAGAAAACGTTCATCGCGGCGCACATACTTTGACCGGCCTCATGTTTGCTGCTTAGTTAATAATGTTTTCAAAACTGAACGATAGACTTGATTTTGATTTCTAATTTTTTTTGCATTTGCGTTTCATTACGACATCTCTAAATAATCGCCATCAATTGAATGACAACGATTTACGGCCCAATACCTTTTGCTAAGCTCGTTCAAAAAAGTTTAGTTGGAAACTACGAGCCTATTGTGGGCATTTGCAGGAAAATGTTTATAATTAATTTGCGCAATCTGCAAATGCTGTACACGTTGTGAATTAAATATAAATTTTCAGAATGTCAAGCCCTCCTGCACAAATATTAAGGCCCCCAATGGAAGACTTTCTGGCGAAGGTTCTGCCCAGGCCTGCAAACACGGGGGCATTCACCCCCCAAATTTTTTTGTGTCCCCTAAATTTTGTTGTGCTCATAAAATTTGTTTTAAGCATATGATAAAAACAAAAATCTATTTCCAATGAAAATGTATTTTGCCCCCCCAAACCTTAAAACCTTGTTAAGGGCCTGATTCTGCCAAAATTGTTTCTGTAATTAAGATATTTTGTTTTGAAGGCCATTCGGCCCCGAGATGTAGCATAACGTCAAAAACGTTTTTATAAATCACCAATAGGGGGGCCCCTGTAAGCAATTTGGGGGGGAAGAGTTGGGCTGCTACGGCACTGCTAGCAGTGTTAGCTAAAACGCCGTGACTGAATTGCTTTTTTAGCAAAACTTTCAAGCAGCAAACGTTAAAGAAGTGGTGTTAACCAGAGCACCTGAAAATGAAGTTGGAAATCAAGACATTAGCTTGGAAACAACTTTCACACTTAGCCTGGCTGGCCATAGTGGCATGTTACTTTTCAGGTTTTTTGTGTTTCTGCTTACTGTTCGAGTGAATGTTGTTTCTTGCCAAGTCACTCTCTAGGCTGTGAAATATTTCTTCTTAGTAAAACTACACCCTAGTTTTTTATCAATTCTTTTTTCGCAGTTAACTGTATGTGTATTTGAGTAAGCACATTCTCGACTACCGGAAAAAACGAACGGGTAACTTGCGAATCAGCGAAAATATAAATTTTACAAAGGATGGCGTCATGAATTACGTCCGAGGGGCCCTCCAGTAAAAAGTGCCCCGGGCCCCCTCTACCCTTTAATCCGGCTATATAGACATCTCAGTTGACAAACTTAGCTCATGTGAAATTTTTTGCAAGAAGGAAGTTGTTGACGGAGTCTTTTTCCGCGTTTTACCATTTCGGAACATTTAATGCATCTTTCTGGAGATAACAACCAACGGCTGAAATTGAATTATTCCTAGACAGTGGTAAACGTCACTTTTTAGAAATTCAACTTTAAGGTGAGAATGATTTTTTGAAAAAATGTACTTTTCAATTTCCTGTGTCAGTTGAAGGTTGGGTTATGCGAACTAGCAAATAATTGCAGGTATTTCCAAGCCGTGGACAAATTTTTGAAAAAAATTCTGTTGACAACCCATGGATTTCATAACTCAATCTCTACTTCGAATAGGAGAACAGCTTTAAACAAATAAAAATAAAAAAAACGGACTGAGAATTTATTGAGATCTGCAATTTCAATGATTAAGTGCATCAACTGATATTGAAACCGGATAGGTGGCACAGTGGATGACTGGGGTACGATTCTCGGTCGGATGATGCCAAAGACTTGAAAAACGGTACTTGCCGCCTGTCCAGCCCGATCTCGCGGTTTTAACGGGCAGGTACTGGAAAAAGGTCACGGGCGGCGATGCCACTGACTCGCCACCAATGCGGCGTGCGCTGTAGCGGAGTACCGGCGAGACCACCGGGAGGAACAAGGGGTGGATGGACGCTACTGACCACTTTTGATACTCCGAAGGAAGTACCATGAATCTGAACATGAACAAAAACTGCAAATGATTTAGCTAAAGGATTCACAGCACTTTGGGTAGGCAAAATTTATTGATGGCAACAGCGCATCCGCTCGCGCTTGAACAGTAGGGTAGTTAGTGGCTGAACATACTAGAATTGAAACACTCTCACCTATTTAGAGTGGACTGTATAGAAACTGTGTGTTTAGAAACTTTATGTTGGAAAGACACAGACAGCTTTCCCAAACACTGTGCTCAACAGACGCCACTGTTTGAAGTAATGACCCAAGACAAGGGAGGGCCATGCCTTCTAATAGAAACAGAAGCAAGTCTTGGTTAAGTTAGCCTTAGCGTTAACGTTTGCTATGATATGTTGGAGGAAATTTCAGATTTGAACATATTTCCTGATTGCTTCCGCAGGCCACTGAAAACGCTGTGGCGGGCCACATTTGGCGCGCGGGCCGCTATTTGCCCACCCCTGCAACAAGGGATGAACGCATAAAGGACTGACATAGTTGGTATAGAGTGAAAAATCTGAAACGGTTCTATAGCAACATCATTGGCTTGGAGAGTGCTGATGCATCTGTCTTTAACAATAAATTTTTCCTACTACATTTCACTTGCAAAGAACCTCCAAATGAATTTCCGAAACTGTTTTCCTACTACATTTCACTTGCAAAGAACCTCCAAATGAATTTCCGAAACTGAACTGTCGAAAAGATTGTCCGTCGACAAGTGTATTTTAAACTTTTAACATCCCAAGTGCCTTTTGGTATTTAGCAGAGAAATTTGTAAAGAGTGCTATAGCCTGTGCAAAGCAGGTTGCCAGGCTCGTATTGATTTTTCAAAGATGACTGCTTTTTCGTTCGGGGGCTCCATCGATCTGGTATGCGGTTTTTGCGTGAAATAAGACTTGACTTATCAGAATCATCGCAGCTTCGATCAGAGCACATATCCGATATTCGAAAACAAAGTATCTCCTGGCGTAACAAATTCACTTTCAAGATTTCTGGAGGTTTCTTGTAAGTGAACGTAGTACGTGCATAGCAGGAAGATGATAATTTTTGTAAAGAGAAATGTGACTTTGTTGAACGTTTAAAAGTTTTCATTTAAAAATCAACTGATGCTCACTTTTATACCTAGACTCCAGAGATGAGTGGACTGTCAAATTTTGCGATCCAGATCCAGTCCTGACTTTTTAAAACTCTGTCCAAGTCCAACCATAGTCCAAAATTTTTTTCAAACGTAAAGTCCAAGCCCAAATGAAGTCCAAAATATTTAAAAAATGCAGTCTTTTCACAACAAAAATGCCGCATTTCTTTTCCATTAACTCAGTCCAAATCCGGTCCGGTTCCGGAATTTTGAAGAGATTTACAGTCCGGATCCAGTCCAATCCAAGTCCAGTCCATTGCTCATCTCTGCTAGACGGCAGCTGCGTGTGTGCAAAAGTAAAATACGAAGATTCGGTTATGATTAGCATAACACTATCATCACCAATTTGTGTGGAACTGCCAACGAAACATTAGGCATAAATTTATTTTTGAAAACATATTGTTTGTTCATACCAGCTTTCCTAAGGTTATTGACGCCTTGTGTTTTCGGATTTGAATTTCTTAGCGTTTGATAATTTCTTTTGTTTCCCACAGCATGTGTTGTAGTTAAGTTTTCCTAAGTTAAAAGAAAAAGCGATCCTTATTAAGCAAATTCATTTTGTTTTGATGGGACAGCGGGCAGTAGTTGTTAGTTTCTTAATTGCAACATTTTTTTACTATTTTCACATGAAAATCAAAGTAAGTTGAATTGGACGTTTCCAAGTAATTGTTTAATCCATTAGACATTTTAAAGTCACCCTAACTGGGCTTAGTCTAAAAATACATTCTTCACAGAGCAATAAACACATTAAATTATCCACAAAAGCAGTTATAAGCCATGTAAAATACCATTAAACTTAACTAAATGCATTTTTGATAATTTGAATACTTCAAGTTGACTTCAGGGTGTATTTAATTTTTTCCCTGCAGAGCGTACAGTAGACTTGAATTTGAAGTGCTGGCATAGTGCTAAGAAAATATCAAGATGGGTGGGGATTTCAAAGAAAGCCCGGTGTATGAAAAAAACTACTAGAATGAAAATAGTAGTCATCTCAAAAGATGGTAGAACAAACCCAAACTGACTTCATTGATATAAAATTTACCATAACGTCGATTTAAATTCGTGAGTTTTAAATTGTAGCTGTCATATGCATAACTGTAAACCTGTGGTTATAAAATTTAGTGATACAAGCAGTTGCAAGCCTAAGCTCGCTCTGATGCGCGAAAGGTAGCCATGATGCCTCATCTATAATGCAAGTGGTGTCAACACCCGATAAAGTAAGTGTTGTTGTTTCTTCATCAAGGTTTCAGACGCAACTGTGCGTTGTTGCGAAGACTTCACCTCTTTTATTTATAAATGCAGAGAAAAGAACCGTGCATGCACCGTAGAATAGCTTTTTATAAAATGCACGATAAGCTGCTACTTGCTTCTGTGTTAAAAAGATATTCTCACATTAATTTCGTTGCATTATTGATGAAACACGGATGCCCGTATCTGTCCATTTCCCCTGAGAACATTGCCATTGATGGTCGTTTTTAGTTTTCTGCCGCGCTAACACTAAAGTTCCTGTTGTGTTGCTGGGACATAGACCAGATGCGTTTTTGTAGCAGTGTATCTACTGTTGATATCCTAGTTTGTCATAGGCGTATGCTTTGCTTGTAGGCTATTTAAGAAAGAAATGTGATATGCTTGGTCTATAATGTAGCAACGGTTTCCTAGAGCCTAAAAAAAATTACAAACTCCCTAACAAACTGTGTACGCAGAGAACTCGTTCGTAAATTCTGTAGGGCAATGTCTAATGGGGAAAAGGGCCAATTAGCTTAAGTAGATTAATTGCAAATTTTGTTTGATTTACGATTTTGTTTGGAATGCATTTTGTATACAATCATGTTTAAAGCGTTGGTAACTTTCAATATTGTTGCAGCCTGCAAACAATATTTTACTGGTTAGTCAAATAAGAGTAAGGATATTTTCTGACTGAGCAGCCACTTGCTTTTCGAAACTTCTCATTTGTTTAAAATCACAAATGTATCAAGACGTTTTTAAGTTTTCATAAATACAGTAAGTGCGTATTGCTATTGCCTAATTTTTGACAGGATTTTTTTGCTTGAAAAAAGGAAAAACAAGGGATTAACGTCTTGTTTAATTTAACGATTGTTATTTATCCACTGGCAGATGGCTGCAGACTGCAGAGATATTGCGAATTTTCAAAACTTTGTTGTAAATTTACGTCTTTGCGTGTGCCCAAAATTCTGATAATCGCAGGTTTTTCATTCTCCATTTTTAGCATTGATTCCCTCAGCTATGCTCAGGCGCTGTCGTGTTTCTGTACGTAAAATCATTAAGTCAGTAGTATTTCTGCCTGTTGCTTCATTGTTGGGTGTCATGTTTGGTTTTAATTTCCACCTGCAATTGAAAAGGTATATATGCTACAACAGTTCTCTGCTGCTGGAGCAGGTTTCCACAAAAACTAATCCTACAGTAGAAAAAAGTCAAGCTGCACAATACTTAGCTTCCCTTCATACCAAGCTACAGAAGTGGGAATCACCAAGTGTTCAAATCAAGCCAAGATCTGTTGATTCGTCATCAGGCACTTCCCCCTCAACAGGTAAAAGTTTTAGTCTGAGTGACAGGTTAACAGAAGTCTATCATGAAAAAGCAGACTACCCAAGCTGTCTTCACTTGAACACCAATTATCAAGAAAAGAAAAACGTTGCTACGGATAAATCGTTTCAAATTCTTCCTTCACGTTTTATAGACATTAAAGAAAAAGCGAGCCTCTCCCCGAAATGTGGAACCAATGCACTTCTTAATCCTTGGTCATTCTCTGGTGACAATCGGTGGATGATTTTTTTGATAAAAACTGCCCCGAAAAACGTTCAAAGAAGAAATTTCATTCGTGCTTCCTGGGGTTCAGTTGAAACATTGATGGGAAAACGCTTTCGTACAATTTTTCTGATAGGACTTGTTGGTTCAGAGTCAGAGCAGAAGCTTTTGGAAGAAGAAAATGACCTGTTCGGGGATTTGCTGCAATGTGACTTGGAGGACACATACAGGAACTTGCCTATGAAAGTATGTCTTGTCTGCCCATATTTTCAATAAGTTGCGGCTCTGATACATGTCTTTAGCCAACTTTCTGGCTAATTGGAAGCAAGTTATAGTTGTCTATATGTTGGAGTGTTTTTTCCTAGTTTACTGTTGCTAAAGTATATTTTATGTCGTGACATTTTGACGGTGCAGATTTCACAGGTCGTCTGGATTTATATTAAAAAAAAAAAAAAAAAAAAAAAAAACTAGGATCAAATTAGAAAACCAAGTCCTACACAATGGTTTTTAAGAAAAGCACAAAAATTAAAGTCATCCCGACACAGATCTTCTGGAACCAGGCTATAAAAATCTTTTTGCACCTATCTGGTAGAATCAGGATTTAAATTTTAATTACAACTACCAATGAGACGCGTCTCCTTCCTGTCAATCCATTTCCTATTTTTCTGTTACGGTGACGATTAGTTTTATGCTTGTGTTCTGCACTCGAAAATCCCTGATGAAATGATGTACGTGCAAAACATTAGTTTCATCAAATCCTGGTTGTGGCGAAAAGTGTATTTTTTGGCAAAATGCATTGCATTTGAAATAACTTGCTGCAATATACTGAAAAGTGCGTGATTTGAATTCAACGCAGTTCCGAATGCCATAATATATTTTTCTTCACTTCCAAAGCTTTTCTAAAGACGTGATAAATACTGTGGTACAGTGTCCCCCGTTTAATCGAAAGCGTTGAGTGATCGATCAACCAATGGAAGAACCGCCGCAGCGGTCGTACATAGTGCTGCTTTAGCATGAGCGTTCAGCGTAACCACACCAGAAAATGGTCGTTTGAAGGAGTTAAAGGAGTGTTAAATATATTTAACCAAACTGTCCATTATTAAACTGTCAGATTTGTTCTTGTGGTGACAATTGCTTGTTTTTCGACTAATGTTTTTTTGCTGAAACCAAAAAGCACTGAATAATCCTTTGCAGGTTCTCAGCGGATTTCGTTGGATTTTGTTGCACAAAATTCCCTCACGATTTTACACGGTGACGGACGACGACTGTGTAATGAACATGATGAACATAGCCACTTATTTTGATGCAGCACCAGCAAACAACATAATTTGCGGATTCATTTACGATAAAAACTGCCCTGCCAATCGCAACAAGAACGGAAAATGGCAAGTGGTTGTTGACTGCAACGTGGTGGTTGCATTTCTTCACAGTAATTCTTCTAGATTAGCAAATAATGCGTGTTTTCCAAGTTTTTTTATCTTTGAGTGGTTTGCACGGAAGTCGTGCAAGAAAACTCTGGTGCAATTTTGCAATGTGTGTACGATTAAAAATGTAAGTAGTATTCTCGCGATTGGTTTTCTGCAAAACCGGTTGGTGATGCGCTATACATTCAGCAAAAACACGACTGTTTAAACATTATGATAATAATTAAAGAATTCGTAGCGTTCAGGTATTCAACTTTTAACATGTACAATTCAGCAGTGACCGGGAAATTTTGACCTTGATAAAATTATTCCATTCAAAATGCTTTCGATAATAGCGATTGCAAAGCTCATGTTTCAAAATCACAACGAAAAGATAACCGTTTGTAGTTGATTCGTAACTGCACAGTAGCAATGTGCATAGGCTGCAGTAAAGAAATAAAAAGTCGTTGTTGTTGCTGGCACGTTGGAGGCTGTTCATCACAAAGAACTCGCGAAAATGATTGCGACATATGGAAGTCTACCATTCCACCAGTACTGTTTTCGCGTTTACATGAGGCGGATAGAGTCTTTTGCGAATAGTATTATATTTCTTTACATTTCACATGTGTTTAGAAACCGATATTAATACTTTCAAAATATAGTTTGCTTTCCCCATTGTAGGGTAGGCCTACTATGGGCATATGACCTGTGATTAATTTTCAAAGAAAAAATCTTATGAAGGGAACATTTTTTCCACATCAAGCTTTCAGCGAGGTTAGCAGAAAACATTGGTAATCACTACATAAAAACTTCGGCTCATTAAAGCAGTGCTGTGAATTTTCTAATTTAATGCACTAGTAACGTATAAATGATCTTGCTTGAACTAAGATCGCTTTCAGGCTGCTTCTGCGCAAGAAACGGTGAGTGATAGTTTGGAAACATATTCCTTATATGTTTTGAAATCAAAATAGCGACAATTTGTTATGTTTCTTTCAGGTACGTTAGTGAGAAAACTTATAGCAGCAAGATCTACCCAACATTCTGCCACGGTGGCATGTGGACTGTATCTGCAACATTACTTCATGATCTCTACTGCATGTCTGAAATAACGTATCAAAATGGTTTTCATCTTGAAGATGTCTATATTACAGGTAAGCCCTACTTGAAATAAATCCCCGTGCAAACAACGATCACCTTTCTTGCGTGTGTATCACGTAGCTTTGTGCATATGAAACTAAGCGTTGTCGTGTATATCAAACTCTGGTTTCACTCAGCCTCGGACAATTGCAGCGCCGATTTTAGTATGAAATCGTTTTGAATTTAAATGTGTGACTCTGACTCTGGTAAGGCACCGGAAAGTGTAAGATGTATGGAATGTTTCTTTTATCTAGTTCAAAAGGCCAAAATTTGTGGCCCGCGAGCCACGTACCGCCACCACATACAGATTTATGACATCTGCACTGCCATACTGACTTTACGTTACATTGCTGCCTGCAATACCGGAAATTTGTCAGCATCAATGATCAAACAGTTACGTATATTTTGTTATGATCTTGATTCAACCTGAGTACGTGTGGTTTTAACAGCATTTCTTTTATCGCGTTCGTTGGCAAAGGAAAGCATTTCTGCTTTAATTTTTTTTAAATTTAGCGTACATGTTGGTTGTGACCCACCTGCCGCCAGCGCTTTAGTTTCATGGTCCTCCACTTTCCCTTTGAGTCCCGAACTTTGGCCAAGTTTGACAAGTCACACCTCGCCAGGCGATTGACCTAGAGAGCTGTTCAAATCCTCTAAAGATCCGACGAGCCTAGTAGATTCGATCAAAAGAAATTGGTCTGTTTTGGATTTTGGATTTTTGTGGGCGACGTCACAAAGAGGGTAGGTTTACTTTTTTGGCCCCTCTTTATTGGGCCCTGGGCCCCGACCAAATGGACCAAATTTTTAACATCAAGTTCTTAAAAAAACTAGGCTAGAATTTGAGTCTTTATAGTACTTGATTGACAATCTAGCGCTTTAGAGTCAAAAGACATGGCCAAAAATCCTAAATTTTGACAAAAATGTAAAAAGTGTGATTTGCCTAAATCAAGTAAATTTTGTCCAACCACAATTTGCCAGCCAATCAAGCTATAGAGGCGTTCCAATTCTCTAAAGATGCCGGAAGTCATGAATATTAAATTTTAAAAAATTGGATGGGTGTGGATTTCGTTTTTTGTGGATGACGTCAAAAGTGGGATAGGTTTAAGCCTTTTTGGCCCCACTTATTGGGCCTTTGGTCCTAACGTCAAAGCTGAACGTTTTGTTTCTGTAAAAAAAAACTAGGCTAAAATCCGCATCTTTAGAGCCCTCGATTGACCTTCTAGAGTTTGTGGTTAGGAAGTTATCGTCTTAAAGCAACAAAAAAGAATTTAATCCCTTAAGATATTTATTGACTAATTATACCATATTTCTAATAACTTGCCCACAACAAACCCTAGCCGGCCCATCACGTTTGAAAAGATGCAGATTTTAACGTATAATTTTATGTAAAAAACAAACAAAGAATTACGCCTAGGGGGTTGGTTTCCTGAGTCAGGCAACCTGAGCCAAAAGGCTAAAACCCACCCCAATTTATGACGTTACCCAAAACACGCCAATCCAAACCTCCCCATTTTTGTAATTCAAAGTACAAGTCCAACCGGATCTTTTGAGGGTTTGACCAACTCTCTAGCACAATCGAGTTATAGTAGAAAATATTCACCTTCGAGTTATAGTAGAAAATATTCACCACAATCTTGCGCCAAAATTTTGGCCCGCACGGGACTCAAAGGGTAGTGATGGAGACCCTGGTCTTGAGGTGCTGTCGGGGAACTGTGAGAGAACATTTCCCCCTAACTCACGTCTGTGTAGGGAAAATGTTCATTTTCTTCCTGATGTGAGACCATAATATCAGTGTTTTTGTAGCGTTTTTGTAACACTCGCAATAAACAAAATTTAACTGTGAGAACAGAATTGTAAAGAATGTTTTTGACTGAGGATTCAAGGTGTTATTTTTTGGTAGCTCTACTAATCCAGGGCACAAATTGTGCATGTATTTAAAATATCTTGCTGTTGAAAAGATAATTTTTTGTGTTATTTGGTTCATGCAAAAATACCTTCCGTTGGTAACATCCAAGTGCACAGCTTTTCTCACCTATATGAAATTAAAACCACATGTGAAGTATTTCTCATAATTTTTCAGACAAAAACATTGAAAACTGCATGTGCATATTCATCCATTAATGGTCATGGTTCCATTTTTGGAACATGACTTTTACATGGTCAACGCTCGTTTCCACTTCACTGTATTGTCTCAGTTTTGATTTGTACGTTAGTTAACGTCAATGCAAGCATGCCGTTCAAAAATGTTTTTCATAAACATATTTTATTTTTTCCTACCGGCTGCTTAAAAATATCAAACTTTTCACATTTGAGTGATCTCGTTTTGCTCAGTAATGCTGACTCAGCAAAAAACAACACCGTTGTAAATGCTACGTTTATCCAATGTAGAAACAATGCTGAATGTAATCACGTATTTTGCAAGTTTTTTTGCGATCTGCAAAGAAATGATTTGAAGTGAAAGGTTTTGTTCCATTTTTGGAACAATCGTCCAAACCGGTATCAGAATCAGCATCTTTACGAGAATCCTTTGCAATGTAAATGCTTTATTAAAATCATAGTCAGAAAGTTTATAAAAGTATGTATATTCAATGAGAACAAGCACAAGGGACTAAATAAACGTAAAAATAGTTTCTGTATATGACAAGATAAAGAAATTTTCACGCTGCCCAACATTACAATCGTGGAATTTTGTAAACGTTTTTGCCGCATACATCACATTATTCTTGCTTTTGTGCTTAAACACAGTGATGTAATCCATGTTTTGTGTTGATAATTCTTTCACCACGGGTCCGAAAGAAAGACACTGCGGACGTTTCCAGCAGTTCAGATACAACTGACGTTATAAACACAAGTAGATCCCGCATGAGACTGCACTCAGCAGTAAAATGGTCTCGCATAGCCTCAATTTTTATAAGTTCAAACATAAAGGCCAGTATCACATTTTAATTGCGATCTCTATTGACAAGCAAATCTGGCAAGTAAATCGGCACTCCCCATTCTATGATTTTACTAATACAAGCAAAAAGGCTAATTGCATCGTTTTTTTCATTTCTTGTGTAGAAGGTTTTACCCTGCTACGGCATGACTGGGACCAACATAAGCAACCACATTGTCTTTCCACTGGAAATTTGGCACAAACGCCCGCAGCCATGGTGGCCATGGTGGGCAGTACCCACTCAAATTTTGTTGTGCTCAGAAAATTTTCTTTTATGTTCATGTAGATATGCATCTGACTCAAACTCGAAACAATTAACAAATTTTGCAAGTGCTTGTGTTTAATCTCTGCAGTTGTTACGCCAACTCGTAACACTACCGCACACTGCATAAAAAGCTAGCCTGAGCATAAAAAATAAATTGTTTTAAGGAACATTCACACTGGCATTTGTGATGATACAGTTTGTTTTAAACTTACAATAAAAACAAAAATCTTTTCCCCCTAAAAATGTATTTTGTCCCAGCAAACCCCCAAAAAACCTGGCCACAGGCCTGTTAGTACATGCAGATCAGAGCAACGATAAAAAATCGCGGTAGTGTCGCGATGAAACAGTTATTTAACCGAAGCAACAGAAAAAAAATAATAAGAAACGTCAAATAACGTTATTACGCAGCTGTGAACCCACAGTTGGCCATTGTCCCATTTTGGAACATATTGTTGTTAAGCAACCGCAAAAAATGAACTGATTTTTTGTTCTGATTTTTATGTTAGGACATATTTAAAAAGGATACTAAAAAAACAGAAAGTTACGATTGGTATTTTTGGTGGTGGTAATGTGGTAATTCATGGGTTAAACTGTTAACAAAGATTTCAATAAAATTTTAAATTTCTCAACAGACAACCTAAGTTACAGACCACGCGTATAAACCTCACGGGAAAATGAAACATGTGAATTTAAAGTTTGGCTAAGTCTTATTGCAATATAATATCTTTTTCAGGTATTTTGCGAGAGAAATTGGGAAAGGGCGATGCCAACATCAAACCAGCCCTTACACCTTCTGGAACGCAGTACATTCTTATGTTTTACCCCTGGGTCGAAAGCGATAAAGCTATTGGAAAAATGGCCGCGAGATGGCGGGCATGGAAAGTCACTTTGCCATGGAACAGCAAAGCAATGATTGGGCACCGTCCTGTTCTGGAAATGCGACCTCCAAAAAATATTCATGACAAAAGAATTGCCGCGAGATTATCGGAGAAATGGAAGCAACTAGAAAGACTTTTGAGCAATTCGAGTGCATCGAACCAGTCTCACAGCTGAAGCGTATTTGTCTCAACGCTCGAAATATTTTTATAAATATTGTTTAAACAACTAGATTTGTTTATTCTGCTGGTTGTTATACCATAAAAGTCTTTTGGTATTTTTCATCTTAAGGACCGCACAAGCCGATATATCGCCTCGGACTTTTTCAGCCATAACTCGCCAGCAAATAGAACTAGAGAGCTCTACGATAATAATGAAATAATTATGATGATTAATTAGTTAATTAGTGCTGTAATTAATCCCTAGGTTATTAGTTAATTAGTTTCTGGTTTATGGAGTACCTTGCCAGCCACTGATGCTAGATAGGCAAATCAAGGCTCTGAAGATGCAAATTTTCGCCTAGTGTTTTCAAAAGAAAGAGTCAAAGACATTGCCCCTTCAATTTTTTTATCAGGCCCCGATGACGTCATTCAAAAATCTCTTGACCCCACCCACTCATGACATCAATCCATAAAAGTTCAAACTCATAAATTCCCAGTCGAAGGCAGCAAACGTTCTGCTTTCAGAGGGTTTAAACAGCTCTCTAGCTCCATCGGCTGGCAAGTTATAGCTGGAAAAGTACGAGCCGATATATCGGCTTCTGCTGCCCCTAAGATGAAAAATACCAAAAGACTTACTCACAAAGCTTTTGATTAGAAGAATCTTACAGTAAACGATATTTCCTTTCAAATTCACTACTTTCAAAGCTTTCCCACATATTAGTTATTTGTTTTTCGATGCACAATATTGATGAATACTTTCTCGGTGGGTGAGTTCCTTTGCTTGTAGAAACAATGGCCAATAAAAATCTTGGGAAACTTTTTCGTTCACTTTGAGTTTTTGCAGCTTTTTTTCACTAAATAAGTGCAATAAACACAAGCTTTCAAGAAATGATTCTGTAATCTTAGGAATGTGTGCAACATTTTGTTCAATTTTGAATCTTAGTGCTTTGATAAAGTGATTTATGTTTTTGAAAGGTCAAGTAGCACGCCTGCTAAACTTATTTTGGTAAAAAAAGTTATTTTTTCAATCGATTCACAAAACGTAAAAGGTAAATTTCCTTTTGTTTACTCATTAAACTTAATTCGTCTTTTCGGCAGAGATAAATTTGTTCAACACGAACGATTGCAGAGCATCTCCGTAAATTATTATTAAGCAATTTGCGAGATCAATTATGCATGCTGTCTTACCAAGGCAATGTTTTGATCTCATGCACGTCATGCTTCTGGGTAAAGATCAAATCAAATCAAAACTTAACTAACAAACGGTTCATTGGAATAACGCAAGCAGAAGGTACTCACGAACAGGTAAGGATGAGGTGAACGGTGTATAGGCAGGCTTTGCACTTTAAAAGTGATTGAGCGGCGTAATAATTATCCCTGTTTAACAATAGAAAAGAGCAAGTGGTCTTTTAAAAAATTATCTTTCGGAAAAAAATACTGCTTCATGCAAACAAAGTCAAAGGCTGTCAACATTGAAATGTTAAACGATTTTTTATAGAAAATTCTTTAATCTGCAATCGATGACCTACAAAGATCAAAAGTAATAGCTGGCATACTCAGTAGTTCAAATCCGAGTTAGCATGATGCCCGAGATTCAGCTTCAAGCGAAACCAAAGAATTTAGTGCATTTCAGAAAGAAATATTTAGAACATTCAATCAAAACCACTGGATTCTTATGAAGCCTATTGCACTCTGTGCAACCTGCGAGCATCAGTGGTGACAACATATTACATCAGTTCTTTGTAAAAATTTATTTTTCCTTGAATTGGAACATTGGTTTTTCACCAATTTCACGCCAGTTCAAATTTTTTTACAATGGCTTTTGCACTCCTTTCGAAGTGTCACGAGTGGTCTGCGGCGCCCATATTCGCTTGCTTGCGCCTTTCGCACTGAATGCTTCATTGGTGGCAAGTAATGCTGGTAGTACCGTTCGTGAACCCTTTAATGGCACCCACTTAGCACGTTCACACCAATTATTATAATTTTAAAACAACAGTTAGTATGTATAAAACATTTCTAACAACCAAGTCTGCGTGAAAACAATTCTTTAACACGACAGATCGGTGAAGCGACAATTCGGCAATACGATGATGTGGCTTCACAACTATTCGACGAAGGATATACGGTGAGACTGCCAGGTCATTCTTCTACAACTGGATGATTTCGTGACAGATTTTACTGCATCGACTTGTCATGAACTTAACGTGTTGCCCAAGTTCGAAAGGTGGAATCATTTAAGCCGTCGATTTGTGTCTAAGCAATTGATCTCCAGGCGGAGAAAAGCATGGTCGTTTTGAATATTCTGAATATATTTTTCCATAAAATATTGTCATAGTCAAAAAGATTTGAAAATGATCTGCATTCTTCGTTGGGATCAATCGAGAATAAGAACTAAAGACATTGAATCAGATGATTTAGTCAAATTTGTGTCGGCGATATTCTCACTTCTAAGCGTTGGATATTGGTAACCTGTGACTCAAAATTGATGATTTGTGGTTTCGGCGTCAATATCAAACATTGGGTGATATTTTAACCGAAGCACGTGACCGATGATGTAATGCGATAAATTTCTGAAATGAAAACATTGTGATTAGTTCGAGTTGCGCACCATGGACGTCCGCAGGAATTTTTCCATGGTGGCAGCATTATCCTTTTCAGGTGTCATTGCAAATGAACGTTCACAAACGCTTTAAAAGTTTTTAGTCCCAATTTTCAAAATGCCCGATTTCCCCCTACGGATGCCCAAGTTTCCGAGCATCCTTTAATTATAGAACGGTCTGTTCCATTTAGAAAATTTCTGCGATTCCTATTCACAAACACAACAATTTATGGATCTCTAATTACTACCTTTATTTGAATTCACATTGTTGCTCTCTCTTCCAACAAACTTCGCATTCAAGTTTATGTGAGCTCAGTTGCCACTCATGAAAATAAAGCAGAACCAAAGTGGATGTGCACAGTACTTTTCAACAGACCCAGAAAAAAAAGACGTCATCAATCACTGATGAATTTTCTGAACAACGTAAGAGTAGGCGTTTGAAAATTGCTTGACCATCATTGTGCATGTCATCCACATTTTGCAATAAAATTCTTTGGTCAGTGGTTCTTCTTTCTGTATGCGATAGCTCAAAGCTGTATTGCATAAATGCCAATGCAAAATGACTTCCAGATTTATGTAACAAAAGCCACCTGATTGAACCGCTCTACATGCAGCGTGGGTACGTGCCAGTGATGACGGATGTGCAGTAGGTTATTAGCAATGCCTGCTGATGATGATGCCAATGATGCACTTCCGATATCAGCGTGATAGTGTTTTACGCGAGACAGTAATAGCCGCTTTTACTTTAGATGAAGATGTGACTCTTATTTCACCTTATTATGATTCGGAAATGCGAGGCTTGCCATGGAGGTAACAGGACCGCTGTTGCTTTCTGTACAGTTGTTTTTACGTTGTCTTGTTCCCTTAACGTTAATTGACAAGAACAGATTGCGTTTTCGATAACACCACAGGGACTAATCTTATCTGTAAGAATTTAGGAAGAGACTGGGGACAATCACATGCACAGTGAAAGTGTGGAACATGACAATACAGTCAATGTTGTGCCTGAATTAAAAGTGAGATGCAAGCCTGAAATTTTAGGGAATGTTGTTACTTTAGATTTTTGGTGAAAAAGAGAGCTCAAATATGCTGCACTAATGGAATAAGAATGAATGCAAAAACAATTGCGCGCATTGCTATAGGTGTGGGCATTGTGTTTTCAGTTTAGGTAGAATGTGTGTTCTACATAGAAATTCCATCTCACCCACTTTCTTGCATAGTTCTTACCGTGTCATGATCACATTCTGGCACATTCCGTAGTTGGTAGTTTGGTTCTGCAAACTATTTGTTGTTTCAATGTTATAAAGCGAATTAAAATTAAAAGTGGATGAACAGGTTGTTACGGAGCGCATAGTTACGTGAGAACCATATTCTGAGGTATTTCTTAGCCTGTGCGCGCTTTTGAGGAGCGCATTTAAGGGGACAAGACTTGAGCGCCTATAAGCCCTGGCTGATTTTGAGATGCTGATTGGGGGAAACTATTGCCTTACAAGGTCCCAAAAACGCACTGCAAACTCTCCCACCATAGGTAGGGCAAAGTTTTATAAATTCAGTAGAACCTAGAAAAAAATTGAAAAATACATGCTGTTTGTCTAAAAATTCCAGCATTTGTTAAAAGTTTGGCAGAGAAATGTTCAAGTACAAGGTATCGAAAGGTACCTAGTTTTGTTTTACTTGATCAACTGGAAATGTTTAGTGATTCAATGGTAGACTTGATGAAAGTATATTTTTCTTACCCGGAACGTCTTGCGTATCTTCAAGAGTACAATCCGTTTCTTAATTATCACCCACCTTTAAGCCAACCAAGGTGAAGGCAACATTGATTTATCTATCATAGTGTGCGAAAAGTGTATAGAAGTGATAGATGGGCAAGTTTTGGATGAAGCAGAAGAAAGAACAAAAATTCCTAGTGCTGCTTAGTGTTTCTTTATGTAAAACCTGATGCAACCTGCCTCGATTGAATTAATATATTTGCGCTGCTTTGCATATTCGGTATAAAAGGTTTGTGATGCTATACGGCGATCATATTTACTCCGGAAAGGTATCAGCTCTGAGTTTCGTTTCAGTTTGAAAACCTGCGAAATAAATATAGGAAGTAAGATCGTACAATCCTATTATCAGTATAACTGGAGAAATATGCAACGTACTATAAGCACCAGCAAAAACCTTAAGCATTTCCATCATATAGTTTGTGAAAGCTGCAGATCTGACTCTTTTAGAATCACAAAACATTTCTCCATCGGTTCATCAAGGGCAGCGTATTTGGTTATGCATGTTTAACTGTGTATTGCGTCTTTTTGAACAAACTGCAACAAGAAAAAAAGTGTTTACGTAACTAAGCGACCTGATCGATGGGTATGTAGGTTGATGCAATAAAAACTTTTGTTCAAGTATTTGTTTATAATTTAACGTATGGAATATAGACAGCGGAAGAAAGTTGCAGCGCCAAATGCAGCCGGAAGCGCACACATAAATGTTTGAACTGGCAGCGGCTAAATATCAATGTGATTGGCATTCTGTTTAAAACCTTTCACCTAGATACACTTGTACTCTTGCATATCAAACTTGCACTCAGTAAAGCAGTGAATGTGATGGAAACAATGAAACAACACAGCGACAGCGGCAAGATTCACTTGTTAACACGCGTTATTACGAGATAGAATATTTCTGAACAATCTTGTCCATCAGGTTAATTTTTTCTGTGATGCGAAAGGTAAGAGTTTCTGTACCGTTGGATGACCAGCAGAAATCTGTTAACAAACATGTCAAAAATGGCTATAATAGTCGGAATAAAGTTTTATGCATGATGACAAGTTGTTTGACTTAAATCGTGTGGATAGAGCTTTTTGTAAAATTTGTGAAACCCCATGCAAAAAAACTTAGACGATCTTAAATCAAACTAAAATTTGAATGAAGCTTCTTGCAAGGAAGAACGTCTGTCAGGAAATCAAATGATAATGGTATTGCCCTTGCAGTAGCAAAATTTGCAAAATTTGCTTGCACGAAGACAAAGTTGATAAAAACAATTGAACTTCATTTCGTATTTAGCATTTGCCACATTGACCTTTGTGTGTGGATTTTAAGTGTTAGCATGTAGGTGTAGGATTTTACTGCTCATATACGCTCTACGCATACCGAACTACAGCGTTGTGCGAAGCAATTTTTCTGACCACATCATTTCAATTCCGCGATTTCATTTTAGATTGCGCTACACTTCGTGCTTCGATATTTACCTTATTGATAGCGGAACGACAAACCAAAGTTTCTTTCACCTGAGAAATGAATAAGTAACCGATGTCTTGCATGATGTTTGCGACGTATCAACGATAGTTTCCCGTTCGGATATCACAGACAACAGTCTAAATTAGAAGAAACAACGGCATATTTCTTCCAAAACAGCGCCGGAAATGTGTGGTCACACCTCACAAGCATTTTTAAATAAAGTAGTGCCTTGATTATATGCTATCTGAGTTGGGCATCTAAGTTTGGACGATGAGTAGTAAACTTCCAAAATTGTTTTTCTGCTAAAAATGTTTACAAAACTTCTTTTTCCCATAATTGATGTTTTCGGGCAACATCGACAAGTTGGAGTCTGACATTTGACATCAGCAGTTGAATATGTACAACATCAAGTGTGGAGTCAATAATGAGTTCAAAGAAATGCGCATATATCCAACGAAGAAGTATATCTCTACAAGTAACTTTTGATAATTTGCCATCTTTCAGGGAAACATATGAATGGATATGTGCGATACAAAACCAACAATACATAAGATGACGTTACGCAACGCAGTTATAAACTTAAACAAGCCTCCGAAGCTTAACAGCGAACTGAACACGTGACTATAACGAAGGTTAAAATTTTTATTCATTCTTTAATGCATACTTTTTTGTGCCTCGCACAGCAGTAGACAATTTCAACCCTTCGTTCTGTTTCATTAAAAATACCTTTTAAAACATTACTGCCTTCCATTTTTAAGACCACCTTTTTTTGGCGTACTCTTGTGCAAAAACAGAGCAGGCATGAATTTGTGTCCTGGAGTAAACAGTAATTACAAAGTTTAGAGAATTGTACCTAAAATGTGGTATTAAGAATCATAAAACTCTACCGACTAAAATAAATCAAAATTTTCGTCACCAAACATCCGCATTTTAAATCAAGGTCCAAAGAAATTGAGATTAGTTTTCTGTTAAGTCCAGCTTAGATTTTTTTAATTCTCTTTAGAAATTTAACAGCTTGATTAGTGCCTCGTCTCGTTTTTTTGTCTGGTAAATAGTCAAAATATGCACAAGAACTACCAAGATCAAACTTTTCTCATTTTTTCACCTTTAGCCTACCTATTGGCCTATGTATAGCGTGAAAATGATGTGCAAACTGCAAAAATATTGCAAAAATGTTATGAATGAGGTTGATACAGTGAACTATGCTGGTTTGCAGTGAATGTTTGATGAAGTTGAATGTAAATTAGCAGACTTTTTGTACGAGAATTAAGTTCTGTAGTTTCGCAGCAAGTCGTGCTTCAAGTAGTTGTTATACATTGTTGCTTAAAAATTTAAGGCAGGAAAACGTGACGAAAATCCTTGATATGTTGAATCTCGCTTGTATATGCTTTATAATTGGAAATAATTTCCTCCACTCACATTCAACAAAAATGCTTCATTAATTTCACAACGGAATCTTGAGTTTTCATGGTCATGATTTCTTAAGTCTTACGCTAGTGTTACATCATTTCACCTGTAAGACCACTGCCTATGGAAACAAATCATTTCTCAGCACAGAGTAAGACACTAAGATCTTACAGAGTATATATTTCCCTACAAAGTAGGCATCATCAGCTCTTATTCAAATAGAATCTTTCACCTGTAAAGCTTTTCAAAGTTTTCACAAAGCTTTCACCCGTAAGCTTTTGCTTGCAGCTTGCAGGATTGGAAATGCGTAATTAATGCGAAATTGATTACCTAGTAAAACACTTTGTGAGCAGATTTAGCTGATATTTCCTTGTGGTATACATACAATTTACATTCAACTTCATCAACCACTGTACACAGTGGTATACACTGTCATTTAAATGTGGATACGTGCAGTCAGAATCCTCGCAGAGTTATGAAAGCACAGCATCGCAGGCAGATTCCTCGAAAGCCTTCTTCTCAACGACAACGGAATCTTTCATGCTTCCCACAGCGAAAACTTGGGTTACAGTGCATAATTTGTGTTTCCAAACCAGAAAGTAATAATGATCGTACGCAATGACGTTATAGACCAATGTTTCTTAAACTTTTAAACCTCGCAGATCCCCAAGTAACAGATTTATTTTCTGTGGCCCCCGAATCTTTCTAAAATAAAACGATGAATAAAACAGTAGACGGCTTATACATGAATTAAATCTATAAAACTTTTATTCATGTTAATGCAGGAGCAAAGTTTAGCTGAAAATTCCGCGAACAATATGGACTATTACATCATAAACGTTGTACTGGAATTACCTATACAGGCATAGAGGTCCATTAAGACAACCATTGTGATGCGATTAAGCTGAATAATGGCCCAATTTGGTGGATAAAAACTAGCTGATATTCTTGATTGGATTTTGGTTTACGCACTCCCTAAAACATATTCATGGGACCAATAGGTTTTAGCGACCCATGTTAAAAGACCCTGTTGTAGACAATATCCTAAAGCACATATTAAAGCCCATATATAAATTCTTCAATCTGAGGTATAACCTATGTAATAAGTACAGACTGAATGAACACTCTTGTAACAAAAAACTTTTTGTTAAATTTCGTTTGGCTGATGTAAACACTTGCTCAGGAAATAGTTTGAACTACTGTATAACGAAAACAGCTACTTTTCACCTATGAAACTGCACTTTTGATGCTATTTGCAACATGCTGAACTTTGCTGCATTCGTAACAAAGAAAAATCTTAATTTAAAAGGATTCTTCTTCACCGCAAACTGTGACCTTCAGTGATTGGCTTTGTGAAAAAAGCTTTGTATTGTGTAGAAAACAAAGGTCTTAAGAGAACAAGTTTGCTTCATAATGGAGGAAATGAGGAGCTTATTAGTGTTGATAAGTCTGTTTTATATGGTTACTGTTTCTCAAGGAAACGTACTTGTTACTTCTAATGGAGTCAAAGGTAAAATATATGAGAATTTGTTGCAGAAATCTCTTTATCGCCTGCCACAATTATTAATCTTCTTGCAGTGGGTCTCACTGTTCTGCTCACCTTGTGCTAACAACAAGATTTATTAAAAATGCAAACAAAATTATCTATTGTACGTGCATAAAGGCCTTGTAGCGCTTTGTTTCAATTTTAACCATTTAAAGTAAAAGTTCACAAGGATTGATGACTGCTAAGGAAAGATTCAGTTTTCTTTTGAGCGCTGGCTAGCAGTTTTTAAAGTAGCAAATCATGAAATTCATGTCATGTTATTCATACAAATACCTGTCAATATTTTTTTGAAGAAATGAACATAGTTTTGACCAATTCCAGGTTTGCCTAAGAGCATGCGACCTCCTCCTGTAAACACCCTCCTTACGTTTCAAGACCTCCTAAACGGTAAGAAATATTTAGATTGTCCAGATGCTATGAAGAGACCAAGTTAATAACATGTCTTCTTAATGTAAATGTTTTGTTGCTATGCGTTAGAAAAATTTTGTTGTATAAATAATAAACGTGGAAGCATGACGTGGGTTGTGAAACTTGTTTGGATTTCATATGGACGAGCAATTCATGTACGTTCTTTAGTTTGCTTGTTATTCACTGCAATATTTTTGCCAGAAATGAACGAGCAGGAACACTGTCAGACTTACGCGAAATGTGCAAGCGATTCACATCACTATGGTAAGTAGGCAAGCCCTCATAATCCAAACGAATAATATTTTTGCATGTTGCGTTTTATTTCGTGTGCGTGACATTTTAGAGTGGGAGACAGAAATGGCTAGCGCACAAAGTTAGCAACTGTAAGGGAAAAATTGAAAAACTTATCTGAAATGTTCATTTTGGGAATGCTTCGAAGGATAACGACACATTGCTCGGTATTTGATAAGGGTATTCACTTCAACCTTGATGTCGTGTCGACCAAATGCATAAAACCGCAACAAAGAAAAAGTTAATCTTATTTCGTTTGTTTTTCAGTGCACAAAGCAAGTAATAATTGAGAGATGAGTTTACAACATTTTTCAGAAAGAAGCCATTGCTGCAGTACTGTTGAAATTTTTGGCATGTGGTGCAAAAACAGTAGTGTAGGGACTGGGGTTGTTGGTCTGTCACAGAGATCCCTACTGGTTGAGGGGTCAAGCCAGTTGTTGCAGGAGTACAGGCCAGTCTCCCAACGAAGCAACCTGACGTCTCGAAGTTCCCAAGCCAAAGCAAGTCGAAATAAAAGACTCTCACCACTTTGTCCGCTAATACCTCTCCAGTAGCACTCTAAGTTGACTACTTCCCTCGATTATATTCAGACACACAATAAAAACCCCGATACACTTGAGCGTGAAGTCATAACCACACAACGTAACGGTTCGATGTAGAATCAGAATTAGAATGACGACTAACAAAAGCACTGGGCGTTCGAATGCGCCACAGGAAACAGCGACCGGCTGCGGTTATGTAGGTTTGCAGGCTATCATGTCGACGGTCGGACTGTTCGCATACTAGTACATCGCGTTCAACCACGAATGGACTATTACTG
>Ga0210059_1004243_pt1 | contig 23101 bp, 18 predicted proteins | sample Ectturendosymbi2_FD_188042 | JGI IMG/M metagenome (GOLD analysis project Ga0210059, IMG submission 188042) | Ecteinascidia turbinata endosymbiont from Florida, USA - Sample 2 (SPAdes) (version 2) | ecosystem: Host-associated > Tunicates > Ascidians > Unclassified | place: Key West, Florida...
CAGTTGAGGTGTTTCATTTCATACCAATACCAGTACTTCAGTTGCAGTAACTAATGCAAGTACCGTAGTTTGCTTTTTTAAGGACATGCAGTTATTTAATGTTACATTACATCAAAATTCCAAACTTGATTCTTTAAGACTTGGATTGACTTTTCAAATTGAAAACCTACTGAGTTGCAGAAGAGTCTGAAAGGTTGATTCGTGAAATATATACATAATCAAAATTTCACAAGATTTATGTGGTATAGTAACTGTTAACAAACATATTATCATAGACCAAAAAAGTTACTGCTGTTTTGGAAAAATTTTCATTTTTGGCAATGGGCAATTGAATACAGTGCTGTACTGATTTTAACCCCCTTAACTTGATACTTCATTTTGTACTTCTTTTCATTGTTCACCATCTTTACTTTCAAACACTGTTTTTGCTTTTTTGGTTTAAGCACCGTAGGCAGTTCTCTTACATTCAGTGCTCTTTTCTATTGTTTTGTTATTTTAACATTCTTTTTTTATTCATGACACTGTGTTTATTCAAACAGTGTGTACTGTGCCAACAAGTTAATCAAATATTGAAATTGCTGCAATTTCAAAAATTTTAGCTGATAAACCCTGATTTTTTAAGTTTTTGAAAAACAGGTACGGCACAAAATACACCATATTTTTGATAATGAAGCAGAAAACAAGATTTGTAAATTTTGGAAATGTCGGTATCGGCCGATATATCGGCCCATGAATGACCGGTATGTCGGTATCGGCCTCAAAAAAGCCATATCGGTCGATCTCTACCAATTAAATACAAAGTGCGTCAGGTTTTTCCTATTATCCCGCCTGTCCCGTGATGTTTGTTTACTATGGCAACGGGTTTGTTTGTTCAAAAAAAAATATACACAAAACATAATGAAAACGAATCCCAAACCACTAAACGAACACAACAACCATCCAATCAAGCATTTTGCATAGTTTGTCCCTTACAAATGGCTGAAGCAGCAAGACGAACGATGGTGGTTTGAAACACGTTGGTTGTTTTCTACATGGCTTGCATCTTGTTGTGACGAATAGCCTTAAAAAGCAGAAATCAGTGACGAAACAAACGAAGCATTGGAGCATAAAATTGGGATAGTTTCATCAACACTAAAAAAGCCTTCAAAAAACTATGCATGTTTTATTTTGAGACGTTTCGGATTATTCTTAATCCATCTTCAGTCATAAAATAAAGCAATACCTGGCAATGCTAGCAATTCAAAACCAAAAGACTCTGTGACGCAAGAAATAACAGTGTGACGCAAAAGACGTCCAAAGCAAAACCAAGACCGCCAACCCTGTCAAATTGTCCAACTCTGTTTTTGACTGAAGATGGATTAAGAATAATCCGAAACGTCTCAAAATAAAACATGTATAGTTTTTTAAGGCTTTTTTAGTGTTGATGAAATGAAGCATTGTTCGTAAGTTTCATCACAGTACCAAAGCCAAATCTGTGTTAATGAAATGAAAGAGAGGGATGCCGCGGCACGCCTTCATTATAGATAAAGTAACACGCATCTGATGCTGGAAATGTTTTTACTGCAAAAACGCAAATATCCTAGTCTACATAGAATTGAAAAAGTTTGGCATACAAACGCTCGAAAGTCGCGCATGGGCCATTCTGCCAACCGTTGTGGCATTTCTAAAATCTTTGGTGATGTCGTAGATTTTTGTGAAAAAGAAAGATTCCTGCATTCCTGAGGCAATACCAAGGACAAAATCTATTATGCTCACTTTGTACGATACTGACCGCAAAGGAGTGGTTGAATTAAAGGAAGCAGAAAATGAATCGATGTTTTTACGGAGGGGATGTTCGACAACACTTCATTTCTATCGAAAAAAGCCAGCTACATGTGGTCGCAACTCCGCTCGATCCAAGATTAGAAAAAAATGTTTTTTTCACGAAGAGAAGCTGATCAGACAGAGTCATTGCTGGTTCAGTTGGTTGCAGCAGCACGAACCGAAACCAGCAAAAGCCAAAAAAAGGAAAGAATCTCCTATGGAAGGATCAGATGAAGAAGCCGCTGATAGAAAACATCATAAAACAGACAGTGATTCTGCCAAGGCTAAGTGCTTTGCGTTTTTGGATGAGGAAAGCAGTTGCTCCGGCGACAATCCATCTCAATCAGAAAAAGATCCATATGTCCGAACAAAACAGATGGTGGCCACGTGCTTGAATGAGCCACATTGTGAAAGCTACGTTTGTCCATTACAGGTGCAGATGGGACAGTGCCAGAGATATCCAGAAAATGCAACAATAGCTTTGAAATATCTTAGCGCATCTGTAAGTTCAGTCGCCAGCGCAGGGGTGTTCAAAGTGGCAATACACCTGACAAACGGGAGTAGAACTCGGTTGAAACCTGATAATGTGAAAAAATCACTGTTTTTAAAACATAACTTCAAAGCAATAGGCGGCTATGACTCGATAATTTTGTCTGATATAAGATTGACTAGGTAAGTTAAACCGCCATGGTGGGAGTGCAGAAAGTGAAAGTGACACTTCTTGCTCTGACTGCGATGAGTAGAAGAAAATAAATGGAGTTACCGAGTAGCTAAAAATAAATCGGTAGTGACTGAGCGTAATAGGTTGATGGTGACGCATAAGAAAAACTGAATGAAATACACACTTATTTGGTTTATCAGTGTTTTTCATGTACTAGTGTCTGTAAAAGCCATATGACCTGGGCAAAAAAAACTCGTGTTTTCCTGTTACGGTTTTGTCATGTTATGTAAATATTGTCAAGTGAAGGCTCTTCTTTTGCTGCGTTTTTGTCAAGTTGATTTTTACGTTTGGAAAACTAACAATAACAGAAAAATTTCTGTTTATTAACTGGTGACACGTGCTTTGCACCTATACGTTCGGCTGACAAGTTGCAGGTTGACATCTATTTTACTAAGATTTCTACTTCCTATTTTTGAAGAAACTCTTTGCTTTGCATTTCGAGAAATTGTAAGAACACATTTTCACGATCGCATCCACCATATAGATGTATGTACATTACTCTTGTTTTCTTTCAAATAACTAAATGGAGAAATACGTTAGACTGCCTCGGCCGGGGCAAAATTTAATCCATTGCCCCGGATAAATTTAGTGCCCCGGTCGTTCACTAATTCATAGACCCCTGAGGGATTTACGGACCCCAAGTTAAGAAACACTGGACTAAAGCATTAACGGAATCGACCTTTTTAGCGTATTCGTGGAAATGAACTCCCTTTAATAAAAAGTTGCTGGTTTTGTTTTTTGGGGTGGTTATGAGGGAAAACATTGCAATGCCACGAAATTTGTTTCAAATCCGTTTGCTTGATAACTCAGATGGCTTTCATTTCAAGTCAAGATACGCGGAATTTCTAACCGTCTTTAAAGTCTTCGTTCAAATTTTTTTGTACTTTATTGTTCGGTTACAATGTAGAAACAATATTAAGAAACTGATTGGCTGAACTTGATGTGTTCCAAGGTAGCGAAAATAGTGAAAAACCGCCTGATCTCATTTTATGAATTTGATTGCGATACTTCTCCATTAGAGCCTATTAACGGAAAATTGTGGACCAACCTAAAGGAAGAGAACATACAATTATTTTGGTACCAATGGAACAGTAATTGCTTCATCATCAATAACAAGAAAATATCAAAATGGCAAAGCGAAACAAAGACGAACCCAAAAAAGACAAGTAATATCCTCAATATCCATTACATAACACAGATGATGGTGGGCAAGCAACGCGTGAAGACGGGTAGCTTTGTGTTATTCCGCAGTTAACAACTTGCTGACTTTTGTGCGCTCGTCATACTTGTGCAGGTTGTCACTCTGGGCATCGCAACTTTGGGAGTAATTCACAGATCGGAAGACCTGAAGAAAAAATGTAAGGTAAGACCAAGTTTCCATATGTTGATCAGCTTCTGTAGTTTTATCTCACAACTAAGGTGCCTTGGTTCATCAGGAACGTACTGCCTGTCAATACGATACAGAGGGAATGACAAAGAAGATGACAGCTCTGGACAAGAATCATTCACACTTTTTCCTTGTTGACAGCGGGAAGTCAGTGTATGGTGGTGAAATTGAATTTCGCGCGAAATTAGAGGCGCACATAGGTAATGAACCGTGTTAATATCGAGAAAACTCATTTAGGCTTCATTTGCCAGAAAAGAGCGAATGCTTTTTTGTAGGCCTTGCTGGCGCGTAATGGAACATTTTGAGTAAGAGAAATAGTTAAAATTAAGTGTTTGTTAATTGGCTTAGTCCTTCAGAAAGTGTCTTTAGAAATGTTTTTTTTAGCTTTTTGAGAAAACCGTTTATGAATTGCTGTCAGAGGTGTTGGGTTGCGACATTTTTTAGTTGTTTTTTTGTTTGGCCAGACTTTCAGAGTAGTCATCAAGAGCGAATGTTGCTACACGTGAGCGGCTTTGCAGCTCTAAGCAAGCAAACAAGCTCAGCTTAATTGTTTCGGCAACGTGCCAAGTACTTTTGAAACGCTGGTCTTCTTCTAAAACTTTCCGGCACTTTCCCCCTTAGTGAAAATATGCTTAATTCAAAATTCATGCGGCATTTGCTCGTGTGTCTTACCTCCGCCCGAAACGCCGTTGGTTGGAAGTTGTTAGAATGATGACTTTGATTGTATGGCGGAAGGTTAGGCGCTTTTCTAGCATCCTTAGCCCCTTACCACCAGTGGACACATCAGCTGGTAAAAACATTGATGGTCACATGGTTTTTAATCTGATTTTGCGTGACGGCAATTGGCGACAGGGCGAAGCCTGTAATTTGCTTATTACCGGGCAGTTGAGGTGAACGCTCTTGCCCAGGAGCGCTACGGCCATTCACTTGTGGCCGTGGCCGTGGGTTGAACACCCAACCTTCCAATCGAGAAGCATGAGCTGTCACCGACGGCATTGTTTTCGTTGTAAGCTTCCATACTGGTCGAAATGGGGGTATTCAGATTTGTGGGAAATCCCGCTTTATCGTCTCTGGCAATGGATGCTGAAATGTTCGCTTGCTACGGGTTCGAACCTTCGCCCCTTTAAATCTACAGACTGGTGTTTGACTCACTAGGGCGGCCCGGGTGAAAGGCTGTTGTCGATGTCGTTACTGTTGCCATATTTTTCCTTTCAGTTTCGGAAATTCTTTCCAAAAGTTCCCTGAACAAGAAGCAACCGCTAATTTGCTGCGTGCTAGTTCAAGGAGGAAAAGGCTCTCTTCAGGTAAACCCACAGCACAGTATTTTTTCCCTCACGTATTCCGTTTACAGCAGAGGCTCCCTGTGACGCTGCACAAGACGATCAAATTCCGCTGCCATTGCACCATTTGTCATTTGTCTGCCTTCCTTTGTTAGGCCTGCAAAGCTCGCTCCAGCCATTCCAGATAAAAAACGTGTTTGCCTGAAACTTGCTCCACCCTGAACTACAGTGCACCGATGTAGAAAGCGTGGATTCTGCAGCACCAGTCTGGCGTATTGCGTTCAAACTTCTTTCTGTAAAACTTTTGGAACGTGATCTTTCTATTACCTGCTTTTACTGCAGACCGTCTACCAGGCCCTGCTTAATGAAACGCCGGTGGTCGTGGTTGGTGGCTCTGGTCAATGGTCAAACATTCTCGCGTCACTTTACATTTCTCCTCCGAGTACCATTGACGAGTCTGTCATTCAGGAGTTGCTTGAAGGTGCTTCGCTTTTTGTCAAGTCATTCGATACAATTGCGCGCCAGAATTTTGTAGTTCAGTGAAATTGGCGAAACAGTGTTTTGAATGGTCAAATGAAAATACATCACGACGAGATGAGGCTTACATCACGCAATTCTTATGTAAATATCAGATCAGCAAATGGACTGCTGCAACGCACAGGACCTCCAGACCTGGACAACGCAAGCAATCGAATGCATGAAGAGGAAGCACTTGCTCACAGTGTTCCACCTGGACACTAGCGGCGCTGCGAACCACCTTGATGTCGCCATACTTCAGTCTCTCCTTCAAGGTAATTCTCGTACTATAATCAGGCACAGTGGCGTGACTGACGGGGAAGAGGGGCGAGGAGCCCCCTGGCAAGCTAACTGTAAAAATCGGGGCCCCTTAGCTTGCATTTTGATATTTTGTATTATTTTGGTTTTCAGTAGATTGTGGTTTTTATGCGCTTTTCGGGGTGTTTTTTGTTTTTCTAGCTAGTAGGCTACAGACATCCACATCCGAATTCACTATCGTTTCTAAACTTTTTTCTAAGTGTTGGCTAGTGACCCCTGCGGTAGCCAGTGGGCCTTCTTCAGATAAGTTTTGCCCCCCCGGCTCAAACCTCCAGTTACGCCACTGATCAGACATGGTATTAAGGCGAGCGTAGGCTACGACGAAGTTCAAGCGAATTTCGTGCTTGTTCACTGGTTCAGCCGAATGATTGCAGCGTCGTTACTATGCCTGACTTGGAACGAAGATAAACGCGCCACCGCTTCTGAAAGCTTACGCTTGTATGGCTGGTGTGTTTACAGCAGGCCCATCCGTGGGGTATCTGAACGGTAGCTGCTGGTAAACGAGTTTGGGTTGGAAGATCAAATTATTTTTCCGTACTCAACAAAAAGTGTGCTTTGCATGTGTTGAGCCGAAGAGGTTTTCAAAAAAAACGTTGACTAATTCTTTGCGCTTTCGGATTATTTATTGATTTTTCGCACTCTTGGATTATTTATAAATTCTTCAAGCACTTGGGTTCCTTATAAATTCTTCGCACTCTTGGGTTATTTTTATTTATTCTGCAAACTCTTGGGCTATTAATCAACTCTTGGGCTTTTTATTATTTCTTTACACTATTGCTTCATTAATTAATTCTCCAAACTCTTTATTTATTATTCGGTTTATTTATTAATTATTCACACAAACTTTGTTTGTTTATGCTCAGTTTGGAAACAAAGATTAGTTCGGTTCGTATCGAGCAAAAAAAAAAAAAAAAAAAAAATTCCCAACGAAAGTCGCCAAAATGCATTTGCAAAAAGCTCGCACCAGATTCACAAAGGTTTCCAGCAAGGCGCTGAAGCAGTGCGCACTACCTGTACGACGATGCGTTTGTTGACGCTAGGCTTGCGTCAGGGAAAGTGCTGAGCTCGTGAAAACGCTTCGACGTCATCGTTTGGTCGTTTCCTTGTGAACCATATGCATTGCTCTAAATTTAAGAGTACAGTTGTAACTATGAGGCCCATTATTCTGCTTTGTTTTCTTTTGCCTGTTTATCTTACAGTTAGGGATACTTGGTTGTACAGTATCTGTAAACCAAAGCGATGCGTTTCATATATACGTAATATAGAAATGTTTCCGTGTTTCTTTGAGGGGCAGAAAATATGCATAAACTCGCCACCACGATCCGAAAATCAGATGAAAGTTCATTTTCAGCAAACAAAATATTATGTTGCTGTTTTGTCGGCCAGCCACAAGCCTTGCTTAAAACTGCTTACAACAACACACTATAGAACGCACGCATTTCCAGTTTTTACTCAATCATTTATTTCGAATCTCGCATCCCGTAAATCTTACTAATATCAGAATGCGGGCGTCGGTCTAATTTAGCATTTATCGCATTTGTGCATAAGTGTTGCCGAGAAAATGGAAGAGTTAATATTTTTCTTCAGACGAAACTTTTGCAGTGTAAAAACGCCAAAAGGACAAACAAATTTTATAAATCCAACCAACTTGATACGAGGCCAGAAAAAGGCCAAAAAGCCAAATTAAATTTTGCAGGCCAACCAACTTGGAAAGAGGCCAACGTGGCAACCCTGGTTGAGTGTTGTTTTTGAAGCTTGCACTGTCACTAACTACGCTAACCAGCCAAGGCTATTATTCCCTATTGACACTAAACTTGTTTTTAATGCTTTGGCAAACCTGTTTGCTCCTGCGATTTCTTTCGTGAACTACTGTCACATGTTCAAAATATACTTGCCGTACATGTAAAAATTGATTGAAGATTCTGTGGTTTAGCCACTTTGTTTTCTATTGTCTGAAATTACTAGCGTACTTTCCTTTTAATAGTAAATGTTTAGTAACAGTAAATGTTTAGTAATAGTAAATGTTTAATAGTAAATGTTTAGTTAATAGTTAATAGTAAATGATAATCCATTTGAAAACTTAAAAGCGTTGCTGCCAACATAAAAAATGGAATCGCTCAGTTTTGTTGATATTCCAAAAACATTTTTCCATCCCTTGTACGCCGCTGTTGCTGCCGTGGCATACAACTCCATTATTAGTTAGTGTTATGAACGAGTTGTTACATGCGGTAACACTATTCATCATTGCACAGTGGGTGGTTGTGAATGTTCTTTATGCTTGATCACATGAATATGTCCTGCGTAGTTAAGATAGTCCAACTGCCAACCAAAACATTGAAACACGAATCTGAACAACTTGCAAAAGTGTCTCGGAAGAATCTTCGAGCTGGATAAATGCTAGGACATGTAAAACAATGCACAAAGTTTCATTTCACTGTTTTGAACGCCTGTTATAAGAAGCGTGCCTTGATTTGAAAGTGATTTGGTGGAAATAGTTTCAGTGCAAGTCCAGTGTCTTACCAGCTAGCCATGGGCGACTGGCTTCCGCAGAAGGTATTCCAAGAGAGGGAACAAAGTCGACATTTTGCTGATGCTTCTTGCGTTGCTGACAATGCAATGCAAAAGGACATCCACAAACGTTTCATCCTTTCTACACCACAAAGAAAATGCCCAGTGTTGCGCCGACACAAAAAGAGTTTTATTGGCATCAATAGGCAGGTATCTCGCAATGATTCACAAAATAGGACACTTGCACATTTTCAAATCAGGGTACTGCTTAAAGAGAAATGAGTAAATTCAAAGCGTTGCCACTTGCCATGGTCATTAACCAATCCACAAATTATGACTTATTTTCCTTATCAGACCTCGCCAGTGTCACTTTAAACGACAGTCGCAAAAACGACTCGGACCCTGTGCAAAGCGATCAAACACTCTTTCAACAAAGCCTTGTGTCTGCCTTTGCTAATTTTTTCACGGTGAGCGCTCACCACACATAAACCGGACAAGCGTTCATCTGCTGACGTAGTCGATCGAAGCCACGTTTTCGCTCTTAGCAAAGTACTGAACGATCTCTCTGCGGTGCAGGTCGTTACTGGAAGAGTTAGGGCAAGACTAATCGCATGAGGGACAACGGGAAACAAATCAACGCGCTTTAGCATTCCGCGAAGTTCCCCGGCCGTAGTGTGTAGCTCATGTTTTTCTCTCCACATTTCGAACCATTTTGCCGCTTCAGCTCATGGATTTATTTATTTATTAACGAACAGCCAATGACAGCAGGCCAAAGCTTGAAGAGTACATTGGTAACGTAGAGATTAACAAAAAAATAGATTTAAAAAAAAATTTAGATTTTTAACATGTTACAGCGCCACGACAGTTTCAACATGTTTCGTGTAATCTTGCTCGCTCGTTTGAATCTGTGTTTTGGATAAAGTGAGAAAAAGCCGAACGGCTGCTTGTTTTCAGCAGAAAAATGGTTTTCTAATCAGAAAAATTATCGAATTAAGATAGGCACAAATATCGGTTTGCGAAAATATTCTTCTACTGTTGATGCGTGAACATATGCACGAGACATTTGGCACAAACACTACTATGGTAAACGCGTAGATCGAAAGACAAACTTTCGGCTAATTTCTGTACTTGGAAAAGAGCTACTTGTATCGCTCTTCTGCGTTTTGTCGCTGACAACGGAACACCAGTAACAGGTCTTGGATATGAAATTTCGCCTTTCAAATGTCAAGCAGAACAGCTTAACCATCCGCTTCTGGATGCGCTGAGTAAATTGAAATAATAACCAAGCTAACAAAAGACTCTGCTGAACGGCAAAAAAATTTCAGCTGATGGGCTTCCTATCCATTTTTACTTATCACTGTGGTAGTTATGTGCACAACTGTTGGAACACTTCCCCGAAGCTGGTACAAAAAAGTCGTATGCTTTGTATCGAGTGCCGCACAACAGGGGGCACATTTCGAACAAGATATCTTCTTTTTGGAATATCCTCAAAAAAATTTGGTACAATGGCTTTTGTGACGCCAACTTAATTTCTAATTTCCGGAACTGATTTCAGGTTATGACCAAATTCAGTGTGTGTGCAGAGCAGTGAACAAATGCTGCTGTCGGGCAACAGCTATTAATTGTTTCTCGCTCTCTTGTGGAAGCATCGCTACAGATTGACTCATATTTCTTAAAAGTATAAAACCGCGTGGCATACCGCTATCAACTGTCGTAGTCTCGCTGCATTAACTGCCAAGATGTCTGTGTTTAACCAGTGGGTTTTGTGAAAATGCGCAGAAATTTCGTGTAACTCGAAGCGAACCCAAGGTTTGTTGTAGTTTTACTGTTACGCAATAAAGGCCAACAGTAGGACGATTCGCTCACAAGATTCGCAACCTGCCTCTGAAAGGGGAGGAACGGGCATGACTGAACTGTAATCGCATCATTGCCTGACAATAGAAACAGAGCACCTAGCTGACTGGTGCGCAGTGCAAGTGTAATACCGGAAAATAAACTGTGATTGTAAGAAATAAATCGATCAATCGAAATAAAGCGAACAACTTCATGTTTTCTAGTAACTTTAGGTTCCTAATCTAAGTTTCCAAGGAGACGGGCAAATTCTCGTTTCCCCCTTGCGGGCGCCTGCGCAGCTAGCCTAGTCAGTGGCTCCTTTCAGTTATACAAAATTTTCGATTCAAAACTGGGATTCGACGTCTTGGCAACTAGTTTACCGAAATTGTAGAAAAAGCCAATACAGTCTCTCGGGTAATTCCCTGCTTGCCGATCAGTTACGAGTCGCTGTAGATTAGTTCCTTGGTATCAAGCCAGGGGTGGGGAACCTGCGGGCCGCGGGCCAAATGCGGCCCGCATGAACATTTGATATGGGCCGCATCAGAATTTTCGTTACCTAAGTTAAAGCACAGCATCGCGTCAAACCGAAGCTCCATAAGCAGGTGCTTACATAGTCAGTCAGTCAAGAGAAGTCACTCTTCCTCATAGTTTGATAAAGGTAGAATTTTGGGATAAAATCAATTGTTTATTTGCGGCCCGCCAGCGATAACGCACAATTCGTGCGGCCCGTGATAGTAAACAGGTTCCCCACCCCTGTATTAAGCTGTGGACGTGTTTCATGGTTTGCAACGATTTTCGTTTTTCTTCCTTTTTGTGTAAAATCAAGGTGTTCCTTCACGCACGGATCCGTTTGTTCCTGTATAAGGTCAATCTTTTGCTGTTCTTATGCTAGAGAGAGTACTTTGATATGTAAAAAATGACAATCCTTGTCCTGTTTGCATGCACTGAGCTCTCTTCTCCGTTGTCGCAGAGGCTCCATCTGGCGATGACAACGCTGACGTAGACCACAGACAATGCGCCCAACTCAAACTTGCTCTTGCCTGGAACCGAAGTGACATTGCAAAGTCGAATATTCTCGTTGACGATCACAAGATACCCCCTAAAGTTTTAGTGGAGCAGCTGATCGAAGCCGTGAAATTGGTGAGCCTTTGAAACTGCGTTTATGCTGTTGTTTGTGCTTCGCTTGTCCCTTTGATGTGTAACTGGCACGTGATTGTATATTATCTGTCCTTTCGAAAATGACTTTAAAAGTTTTTTCTATGTATTTTATTAGTATGTCACATTTGTCTTTGAAGGTCGTTGCTTTTCAAACAGAAACATGGTGTTAAATTTTTTTCATTTCTTTGTACTTTTTAAAAAGACGTGCTTGAAGCTGTCAAAAGAATTGATTAATGGAAGAGTGTCTGTGAATACTTCGTAAGTGTAACATTTCATAAAAACCGATAAGTTTACTTTTAACTGCCTTGTTTTGTGCTTGTCATGTGAACTGAACTGATTCGTGTCAGGACAAAATTTGAAAGAATTGCTGTCCCTCAGGGGTTTTGTGTTTTTTTAAATATTTAAAAGGATTGCTGTCCCTCGGGTTTTGTGTGTGGAGTTCAATCATCATTTTCAAGTTCCGCTGCTTTCAGAGGAGGTGTGCTGTGAACTCCTGTGTGCCAGAGGTCTGCATCTGCCTCAGTAAGCAAAAACCAATATGATCTTGCTTCAGGACAAAGCGGCGTTTCTTCAGCTGTTCCTCAACCAAAGCATAAACCTTAAAGAACATTTCAAACGCGAAGCACTGGTGGACATGTACAAGGCGCAACAAAGAACACTTCTACATGATATATTGCTCTGCAAGTGCAAAGGAAAGAAACTGGAATCGCTGAATTCTTCTGTGATCGAAAGGTTATTGAGTAGCCATTATTGTCAGTAGGTCAGTGTTTCTCAACCTGTAGGAAGTTTGGGGTAATTTGACATTTTTGATGGGTGATTTAGATGATTTTTTTATGCTGAATTAAAATCTTTCAACTTCGTACAATGTAGAGTTTCCGCGTGCATTCACGCGGTATTTCGTTTCACTTACAGCACCATGCCTTCTGTAAGCGTCATAGTACCGGAGTCTCTTATCTGTCATAGACCGTAGTCTGGTGACTAGTAACCGGAAACAGTATTGACTGTAGTGAAGTCTAGTAGTGTAAGCTAAAAATTATTGAGATGCCTCCTAAGAAACAAAGCTATAAACAAGCTTTTGTGAAGTTTGGGTTTACAACTGTCGATGAGTAGGTCTGACCACTTGATTGCAAAACAGTAATGTCAGCCTTCCCTTTGATTATATTTCAATGGGCATTTCCGTGCAATTTACATGACGTCATTGTTGTGTCGTTTTATTATCAGTTGATTGCAAGGTTTGATTTGTTATTGTTTGAAAAAGAGGTAATTGAAATCCATCAGGTTCTTCTCAGGGGTAACGATATTAAAAAGGTTGAGAACCACTCCAGTAGATGAACGTGGTCTCAGGCTGTTCTTCTTGTATTGTGTGATGTTGTCTCTGATATTTTTTCACCCTTTTGACCACACGCGTGTTGTTAAATGTCACTGGTTAAAAAGCAACGAACAAAGAAGCAAAGTTTCCGGTTTTTCTTCCTCCGCTTGAATTTTGTCTGAAACGTTAGGAAAAATATCCGAAAATCGAAAAGTGTGCTGTCTGTATTGAATGAGGCTTTCTCTCTGATTTTGCTCGCCCGCAAACAAGCTCCTGCGCCGCGGCATTTCACGAATCATTGCGTCATGTCACGCTCGGAAGCAGATTTGCGAAAAGTGGTTAAGATTAGTTGCGTGCCGGAATTGTCTTTCACGCATTCGTCCCCACCATCGCTCAACGACATCGGCTATGACGTTGTCTTTCACTGACATGCTTGATTGACGTTTGCGCTCTCCCTATCGCAATTCTTGCACCGTCCCACAAAATTTGTGTTTTTACCCTTTTTTGAGGTGTTTGTCGCGTGGTTTCGTCTTCTTTGCAGTTTCAAACCAACCTATGCTTTCTGTCGCTTAAGTTTTTTCTGTGTCATGTTTAGCATATAGACTCCGAACAGTGAAGTCGTGTGTTTGATAAAGAGTGCATAACAGAAACTTTGTGTGTACGTGTGTGTGTGTGTGTGTGTGTGTGTGTGTGTGTTTCCCTTGTGTATGTATGTGTGTGTTCGTATTTTCCCTGTGTACGTGTGTGTGTGTGTTTTCCCAGAAATAATTGAGTGGTTGTTTCAGCTGGAAATTTTGCAATATTTTCTTGAAATCAATCTTTCTGCATCATGAGTACGCTAACAAACAATTCACGACTGAAATTTGCATTGAAGAGTGTCGCACGAGTTACTTGCGATGACAAATGATTCTATACGGAAAACAACCAAAGTTCGAAGCAGCAAAGTTTTTGGCATTGCAGGTCTGCTGCAGTCGAAGCCAGAACTAAACCCTGTTCTTGGCCAGGCTTCATGGCCTATGTTCGAGGCGCAAGCTTTGCCGTAGTGGAGACGGAATAGCCACGTTGTGCCAAAGTTTGCGAACAAAATCCCTGACTTCAAACTGATTAATTGTAATGATAGACTGAAAAGCTTTTCTTTCGCATTGATGACTTTTTGCCACTTCCATTTTATGACGCTACGTTTCTACGCCAAACCCTTCTACTCAGCTACATCGATCCCAGCGATCGGATAATAAAAAAGATGAGGCATTCTTCACATTTCGGTTTGAAAACTTGTTACCCAACTGTTCGAATCAGTGCATGAAAGTCATACCGTATTGTTTCTTTACTGCGGTGTGCCTGATGACAAGAAAACCAGTCTCCTTTCGTTTTTCGAATGGAAAAGCATTTCGGCCTTCAAAGTGTCATGATTTCTAAGTGTTGCGAAGTTGAAGGAGATCGTTGTTCCTTCATTAGCAATCGAAAACGTTTACCTTTTGTGACATTTATTTGTTTTTTTGCATTTTTTTGTCGATCAGCTTGCAAGTTTGACGTTAATATCATATCAAATTGTCCGCGTTTTGTTACTTGGTGCTAAAACACACTTTTATTAACCCCAAGTGTTCTCTAACCCCAAGTAACCTAAAGTGTTCTGCTAACCCCAAGTAACCCAAAGTGTTCTGTTAACCCCAAGTAACCCAAAGTGTTCTGTTGCAGCGTCATGCAAATGCTGCTCGGTGCATCGTACGGAAAAACCTCTTGTCAAAGTAATTCGACCTCACCAGACGGCCGTGACCTGGAACAGGTCTGTGCGCATAGTCCTAATAAGCAAGTATGTCACTGGACTAAGTGTTTGACCTGAAATTTTAGACGCTCGCGAAAAGTTAAAACACGTTTGCTACGTTTTGTAGCAAGCCGGATCGACCGGAGCGGTCGTTTCACTGGATCTGCGTGACCTTTTTCAATTCGCCATTCTCGCGAACAAGAAGGAAACAGCACGGGTCTTGTGGAACAACATGGCCGACCAACTTCCTGCTGCGATCGCTGCTGTGGGAGTTTTGACGGCTTTGGCGAAAATTCCACATGCTGAGAGCGAGGTACCTGTTGAAGATTAATTTTATAATAAGCAAATTCTATAAGAAGATTAATTCTATAATTGAATAAGCACGGAAGGGCTACGAACCCACAATGCTTAAACGCCGATACAGTTTAGAGAAAGCTAACCCTCGTGTTGCTTGTTTTTCTTTTTACTCCGATCATAAGACCCGGAGCAGGCCGAAGCCTGAAATTTTCTTGTCAGCGCGATTAAAGTGAACGCTGTTGCCCAAGGAGCGCGGATCGAACACGCAACTTCCCAATTGCAGGGCGGATACTCTACCACTGAGCTATCGACGCCATGTTGGTCGGGATTGCGTATTCAGATTTGTGGGAAATCCACTTTATCGTCCCTGCCAGTTGATGCTGCATTGGTAGACACTCTGCCATTGAGCTATCGCCGCTCCCGGTTTACTGATTTTGACTGTTCCGTGCATGCTGCTTGAAGATGAAGTAGGGATGTGTTGTCAAGAGCAGCAAAAAGTTACGAAGGTAGTCATAGGATCTCTGCGAACATGTGGACATGCACATGCACATGCAATGTGACATGAGCAAGAAAGTCAATACTGCAGAGAGCTTGTGATACGAGGGTGTAGCGACATTGTCCACTGGTGGCTAGACCACAGACTTGAGTTACCAACTATCAGTGATCCTGCAAGAAATACGTTCTGCGTGATGGCAAGTAGCGCTGATAATTTACGAGTGTTTCGTATGGATGGGCATGTCGTGAATAGCAGAAGAGCAAATTTAAACAGTTTGTCGGTGAACGACATGCTCTTTTTCAACATTGCTCTCAAAGCTGAGAAAGAAGTGTTCAAGGTTGACTACGAGGTTTCACATTTTCATTTTACATTGTTTTTTAAGAGATTCTGTTGGCTTTGAAATGAACCACTGAATAAATTGCTACTAGCAACGAAGCACGTTGCATGGGTTTTTAGTGGTTTCCCGTGACAGGTGCAGACTTGGAACGAAAACAGTGCGGGGGGGGAGCACGTGCAGCTTAGAAGGCTGCGGGTTGGGAGCGGACAAAAATCTCAATCGGCGCAGGACTCTAGTGCCTTTACCAGCAGGTAATAAGTGCAACAAACGGTGCATTCCACCGAAATCACTGTAAAGAAGACGGTCAGAATGATCGCATGACTTGGTAGGGTGGACTAACACGCACGAAAAGTCACGAAAGTTTTTGTTTATGGGGAGCAGGAAGGACGGGGTTGCTTCCTGAGACGACCAGTTACCTTGTTTACAACAACACAACTCTTTTGTATCAGGAAGCTAGCCGAGATGATAAATAAATTTCTGTTCAATGACACGCTCGTGAAGCGCGCGTGCAGCTTGTGACGGAAATCACTTCAGCTTGAAACGCTCGCACGCCGCTCTATCGTTTTGCAGGCTGCGAATAGTCGCTTGCTGTACAAGCGTACAGCCGCCACCGAAGATACAGTTTTTGTCATCGACTCGCAACGCCCATTGTTTCACCGACCAACGAGGGCTTTCCGCATCGGCAATTTAAAAAAATAAAGTGAGCAGCGCAAAATGTCCCCCCGAGGGACTGTCGTGTAGGGCATTGTTTGAAAGGGCTTTCGATGCCCAACGTTTATTTTTAGGCTGTTGGTCTTTTTCGAGGCCGCCATTCTTGTGCCTCTGCTCCTGCATTGGTTCGAAATCCACGAACGCTAAGTTGTTATATTGTGTGGCGACCGCGCACAGTACTTTTGTCCGAAGGTTTGCGCCTCGTTGTGACGTCAGCAAAATCACCAAAAATGAGCCTGTCGCTTGAACCGCCAGGCGAAGTTGCTTGTTGAGTTTTGCATATCCATTTTTTTGTTTTACTGCGCTTGATTTTCGTGCTCACAATCTAAGTTTCAATCAGTTCAACACGTCGTCACTAAACATTACCCTGACAACGATGGTTTTATGTTATTTGGTACTTTTCAGAGGCAAGAGTTTCGTGACCACGCGGATGAATATCAACGTCTGGTTGTCGGTATTCTCACCAAGTGCTACGAAGAAGATCCTGATAAAACACGAGATCTGCTCGTTCGCAAACTCGACAAGTGGGGAGGGCTGACTTGCTTACAACTTGCAGTGGATAGCGTAAGCCGGGAAATTGTCTCGCATCCAGCGGTTCAATATCTTTTGGATGAAATATGGTATGGAGGAATGGAAACTAGCACTGAGACATGGCGTCTCATGCTTGGCGTGTTCCCGTTCGTTGCTGTCACGTTCAAGTTCGGAAACAAAAGCATCAATAGTGATTTAAAAAACGGTGAGTCGGAAGACAAAGTTTCCTACCACTGTTAAAGTAAGTTGTTTATTCTGTTTGGAACTCCTTTGCAAGTTGTCAAATACCGGAGGCATGAAAAAATGTGTCATGAAAAGTTGAGCGGCCCTCGCATGTCGTCTGATGTAGAACAAGGAAAGAAAGCTACAACTTTTGCGTAAAGCTGAATCGTTGTGATTTATCTTAACCAGGCACGAAATGCAAATGTTGGCGCATTAAGCAGTGTTACGTGCGAACGCGTGAACAGAACCAGCCAGCATTGGTGCACTTGGAAATATGAAACTATTTCTCAACTAAGTATTGCATTTTAAGAAAAACACAGTCGCTGTGAATCTTGCTGTGTTTTGAATGCCGTGTTTTTAAGCTACATGCAAAGCACACGTGTGCAAGCAGAGGACAAGCACTGTTCAACAGTTGCGTGGGCGCGGTCATCCTGTCGAACCCCATCTCAAAACCGATCAGGCATAGGCGTAGCCAGGGGGGCCTAGAGGGCCATGCCCCCCTTCCCCCAAATTTTTGGAACATAGTTATTTTGTACTTTGAGAGGCGGTGTCCCAAACAAAATACTGTTTTTCGCCTAAAATCCAACATTCTGGGCCCACAAAAAAATTTTAGCCCCCTCCTAAAATTTTGGGCTGGCTACGCTACTGCGATCAGGTTGATCATTGCTTGTAAAGAACGCTTTGCACGATTCCACTCAGGCTCGTTAATTTCGAGACTGCTTGCGACGATTTCAATATTTCTGACGAAAAACTCTGTTCCGTTCTAAAACTTACTTGTATTTCTAAAAAGGATATTTTAACAATAACACTAGTGAAGTTACAGTAGTGAGCAAACAAGATTTCATATCTTTCTCTGTACCGCGTGGGTTATGAGCTTCTCCAAAACGTGTGACTGAATGCGTGGCATTTGGTGAAAGTGAAGTTGCTCCAAAATTTAATGCATTCTGTTATCTTTACCTTCCGCACCCATTGTTGCGATCGGAAAGCCCGAGCGGCAAGTGCGCAAAGCTTCACACTGTGGCAGCAAGCAACAATAGAGATCACACGCCGCGATCACTCTGTTATTGCTTGTTCGCGCCACATATATATGGGTGTTATTCTTTATATACATCCCGTTCGTGGTGAATCGCACATTTAACGCAACGCCAACCGAGAGGCTGCAGCACCGTCAGCTGCTTTGGCTTTAATAATATTAATTTGGACACCACCGTCAGTTTCGGGGTCACAGGGAAAGGTACGAAGCGCCATCGGGCAGTGGAATCAAGTGGGTGTTTAGTTTCTTTTGGAATTTCCCGTTTTCTGTCCGATCCGGAGATGAAGCTCAGTTTCCGGCCGGAACGAAAAAACGCTAGATTTTCAAAACTCACTTATGATGACTTGGTTTCTAATGGCAGCTTGTTCTTGTTGAAGGCCGCGAGAAACCCACCGCTTGCTGCGACAGCAGTTCGAACCCAAGCCACGCGGACTCCACCGGTTACGGCAACAGCAATCCGACTTCTCCGGCCCCAGACGACAGGAACCCCACACTGTGGGAGAAGATGTGCTGGTACTTCAACTCTCCCGTTTTCAAATTCGGGTGCAGCGTGGTGGCGCATTTGGTAATTATACTTTTCTGCTACTCCTGCAGTTAGAAACGGCTCGGTAGGTAAAGTGATTGCAGCGTCTCGTTTATTTGTTATAACTGTGGCATTTCGAACGTGTGTGCTTGTTATGATTGTGGCATTTCGAACGTGTTTCTTTGTTATGATTGTGGCATTTCGAACGTGTTTCTTTGTTATGATTGTGGCATTTCGAACGTGTGTGTTTGTTTTGCAAGGCTGGTTATCCAGCAAACTCGCCACATTGATCATTCGTTCCGAATCCTACGGACGCAGCGTAGATGGTCCAGCTCAGGCATGGGCATAATGCAGCCTGTTAAGCTTTCCCGTCTAACCCGCGGAACGCGACCAATTTCATTAAATAAGCCTATTTCATTTCTTAACGATCCCGTTTATATTAGCTTTGCACAAACAAATAATCCACCCATCTGCTCTCGACCCATTCCACTGTCAAATGTTCGAATCCAATGCGGTCCGCGAGTCGGAAGGTTTGTCCGCCCCTGCTCGTGTTGATTTTCAAAACTTTTTGACGCTCAAGGCTTGGACTTCCAACCTTTGTGCGGACATCCACAACACTTCGGTCTCGTGGCACGGCAAGGCGCAAACGACCAACGTTCACTCGATCCAAGGTTGATAGATCCGCGGACAATGCTAGAGTTCAACTCGGGGCAAAAGCGAAGTTGCGTTTGGCGGTCAACGTCTGGCGATAAAGTCTTCACTGTTGCGCTCAGCTCATAGCGCACCTTTCAGCTAGTCGGTGCTCCAGCGCCAGTTTAACGTGGACAAGTAACCCTGGGGCATAGGTCAATTAAAGTCTCTGTTTGGCCGCATTTAACTGCTATCAGAACCTTTCTTAGGTTCCGTTTTTTGCATTTACCTGTTCGCCGTTTGATTCTTTGGAAGTGAGCGGTAGCGGTAGCCAATGCCCTAATTTGAACCTAACGTTTTTTTTTTTCAATTCAACCAGTTGTCATCCGAGGACAACAGCACTCGGAGATCTCAATACACTTAATGGTTCTCAGCAATCTTAGTTAGTTTTGCTGGCCTCACCAACAAGCAGGGCTGTGGATCCGGAGCCCAAGCGATTTTGGATGGCGGAAGCAAAACATTTTTATGGTGGAACCGGAGCCTGGAATTTGGGTTCCGGTTCCACAGACAATTTATTGGGAAAGCGAGTGGTACAAATTTTACAATGGTTTTTAGTTTTCAATGGACCAAATCGTTCTGGAGCCTAAAATTTAAGTTTCGGCTCCACAGCTCTGCCAGCAAGATCCGATCAGATCAGGTCACAAATGTAATCGCGCCACCTTTTCTTCATCTGCAAAGCGTTTCAGATAAAGTACGCAAAACGCAATCAGGTCATTTTATTCGTGTGGGCAACTCCAGCCATTTGTTTTTTCTTCAACAGTGCTTCTTGTTGCTATTCGCATATATCCTGATCTTCAACTTTTTTCCATATCGGAGTGACGCCACGGGTTCCACCCTGGCAAGATGGGAGGCTCCATCTCCCTGGGAGTGGGCATTGCTAGCCTGGGTCGTCGTTCGCGTCTTTGACGAAGTATACGAGGTATGTTCTCTCCCTCTCTGTCAGTCGGCAAGTGCGCTCTTGTTCATGAAAACAACATCGTGTTTGAAAACAACACGCTCAGGTGATTGCGTTGTTTGGGCATTTTTGCGTTTCGAAATCTTCAAAAAGGGTAAATCGACGTTCGTTTTTTCGCAAAAAAAGCTTTTCACCCGAAAATTTTTGTTGTGAATTGTGCAGATTGAAAGGCATGAGAACAAAAGCGTATGGCAACGCGTGCAATCTTGGTTTGCCAGCAGTTGGAACAAGATGGATTTGTTGGGCCTTATTTCGTTTTTTGTTGGATTTGGAGTGAGGTTGGTTGTTGCAAATCGGACTGTAGCTTTTTCATTTCCTCGTACGAGTCACGCCAGATTCAATACCAGGCTCTATAATCTGCATCGGAGCGTGGTGTGCAAAGCTTTGCGGCACGCAGTGGCGCATTCTTGTGAACATGCAAGCTTCACTGGTAGCAAAACTGCTGGAATGTTTGCTTCAGGATCAGTAACCGGACAGGATGCTGTCGAAAATACAAGCCTGGATGTGAAGTTTGAAAATAGGCACCATTGCTTTGTTGCAGGGGTCTTAAACACTTGGACAGCATGTGGCCCGCGAGGGCGTTTTTTGCGGCCCGCAATGCTTTTATGGGAATTTTCAAATAACATTTACGTTCCTTGGTTTGTTCGTCAGTGTTTAAAAGTGCTTCGCTAGCAAGTGAAAAAATTCCTTTCAAACCAAGGTAGAGACGGCTAGAAATGATTTGCCTATAACTCATGATACCTTTCGCAGGAAATAAGATCTAGACACAGGCATGTGCAACCTTTGTCACTGGCGGGCCACATTCGATTTTTAGGAAGTTATCGCGGGCCGCACCAGCCTTTGTGGGATGAAACTTTATTCATTCTCCTAAAAAATTAGTTTCTAGTGGTCACTCAACAGATATGGAGTATATGCTATAGGCTAATTTCCTCTGTTTGAAACTACCAACGACATGCCGGCGACAGGCTTATTGAAAAAGATGAGACATAGGATATTATGAAGTCTCTCAATTCAGTCAAACATAATTTACTCATGCACATCGTCACTCCGTCTCTATATGTTGAGTCTACTAATGCGATGCTTGATGTTGAAGGTCTTTACAGAGTTTCGGAACATTTGCTTTCATAGAACTGCAACTCAAAGTTGACCAATGAAATGTTGGTCTGACAGTTGACCTCTGTGCTTTCCTTTGCAATGCTTCATCTTTGAAAAAAATTGTTCACAACGACAGGTGCTTCCAAAAAGTGAAGTGATCTTCAAGGCGTGTTCGGCAAGGTTCGAATGCTTCCCTCGAACATAATTTTATGAAAGCTTACAAGATCGTTTTCCCCAAAAACTCTTTTCATGTCGCTATCTGACTGCAGATCAATCAGTTCAAGTTGAAGGTGATCCGGGCTTTGATCTACAACTGTCTTGAAAGGGTCACTAAATATACTGTATTAAAATCCACTTCAAGGTTTCGAAAAATCCGAGAAACGATCACCAAAAACAGCACACAATTTTTTAATCATTGTACCATATTTTTCACAATTGATAACAACTCCTTCCTCCTTTCGCGATTTCAAGCATGGGAAGTGTGTAAGCGCGGAGTTACTGAACTGACCATCAAAAAGATCTAGTTTCTTTTGGAAGAATGCAATGTGCTCAAACATTTTGTTTGCCAGTTGTTTCTTTCCTTGAAGTTGCCCATTTAATTTCGATAGATGTGTTACATCGGTAAGGAATGCCAGGTCATTCACCCACTCTGCGTCGTTGAACAATGAGACGTCTTGGTCCCTACTTTCCATGAAACACTTAATTTCACCCTGAAATGCCAGAATCGTTTCAAAGTGTCTGCCCTGCTTAACCAACGAACCGATGAGAATCGGCCATGTCTAACAATTCATCATCGACTTCAAAGTCTGCTGTTACTCCGCGTACGAAAATCACCAACTGAGCAGTATCGCTGATGTCTACACTCTCATCTATTGCTAAGCTGTAATGCGAGAATTTTCTTTTTCTTTCAGCCAAAGCATCTTCGAGATGACTTGAGAGGACATCGATTCTATGTGCCACAGTGAATCTCGATAAACTGCAGTAGTTTGCTCAATTAAATACTTTTGGTGCTACTATAGCGTGAGGTCTACCGACATAAGTCACCTACCGAGATGCAGGGTAAGATCTACCGCTTGACTCGCACCTACCGAGGTACAAACCGCGTGAGGTTTGGCCGCGTGACTCGCACCTGTCCATCAAACCGAGTAACTGCCCATATAAAAGAAAGCAATTGGACCTCTGAAATCAGATTTGTGTGCAGCCATAGTTTCTCATCAACGACGAGGGAAGATGGTCGGAACAATGGATAACCCCATCCAAATTGATGAGGCAAGATTTGCTGGTCGACGGAAGTACAACCGAGGAAGGATGCTGAATGGAGACAACGCTCCTCTCTCCGAAGACAGTGACGCAGAACAAGAAAACAACAGAAACCATGGGCGTAGGATTGATGGGCCTTGGGTTTTTGGTCCTAAACAAGGCTCAGACTGTCGGTACTTTTGGGTGGAACGGCGTGACCGCAACACTCTAATCCCTATTATTGAAAGGGAATGTGAATATGGTTCGGTGATTCATTCAGATGAGTGGCCTGCTTACAGCAACCTAAATGCCATGGGTTACCAGCATTTTACGGTGAACCACCAGCAACATTATGTGGATCCAGCGACAGGAGCACA
>Ga0210059_1004244_pt1 | contig 23098 bp, 14 predicted proteins | sample Ectturendosymbi2_FD_188042 | JGI IMG/M metagenome (GOLD analysis project Ga0210059, IMG submission 188042) | Ecteinascidia turbinata endosymbiont from Florida, USA - Sample 2 (SPAdes) (version 2) | ecosystem: Host-associated > Tunicates > Ascidians > Unclassified | place: Key West, Florida...
AATTTTAATAAATTAAAAGAGCCAAAACAGAACTAAACATCATAATTGTGATTATAAAATTTTGTTTGGTGTTCCCCAAAATTTTTTTATTGCATAAAGTGGTCCGTGATGCAAAAAAGGTTGAAAAACACTGGTCTACGCTAATTCCTCAATATTACCGGGAAATAGCACGTTGGAATATCCTGGACGAATCAGCCTTTAAAAAGTAAATTCTGTCGCGTATCAGGCTAAAACTTTAAACTTAAAATTGGGAAACATGAGTCACCGGGTGATTGTTAGCATCAAAAATCGCTTTTTTTAAATTTCATTGAAGTATTAGGTATAATAGGTAAACTGAATGTCAATTTCGGAATCGAGAGTATCAACATGCGTGCAATTAGCATCGTCAGATATATTAATTGAAGCCTATGATGACTTGCTAAGCCTCGTTTTTTTGCCAAATCCTGGTAATTGCTGCTTATTCATCTAGTTCTGGTAAAATTCCATTGCGGACGTCATTTATTTAGACTGATTGTATGACAAATTAACATTAAACTGGAAAAAGCATGATCAGTTCAAGGACTCGCTGCAACCATCTTTGTCAGCTACAGGGAACAAGAAAATCTCCGTCTCTGAATTCAACCTTTGCTTTTGGCCAAAAGCAAGTAACTGAAACAAAAGAGGAAATCCGTAACTGCTACGTCAAATCATAGAATACAAATTCTTGAATAGCGTTTATGGAAACAAGTTATGAAAATCACAAAGTCTTTTGTTTTTATCATTTTTATCACATGATCGCACTTTTTCATGCAAATGATCTTTTTTGGTTTGCCGACAGTAACCCTGAAACGGCACCGAATGAGAGAAAGTTAAGATGGAAAAAGCTGAGTAAACCGTCAAGATTTTAAAACATTGGTGTAGGAGGCTGTGGTGCAAGCACACCCCCAAAATTTTGATTTGGTGAAGATCCCTGAAAATCTGGGCAAACTCCCTTAAAATACAAGCAAAAATGACGCCCAACGTCCTTTGAGAAAATGGCACCCAAATCACATGAAGACGTTTTTTTTTGTTTTTATTTGGAGGTCATCCGAAATACGGTCTTCATGCAGTGCACAAAAAAGTGGCCCAAAAGTTTTTCGGGGAATTCGGGCAAAAACTCTTCGCATCCCAAAAATTTGCCTGCTCCTGTACCTATGTTTCAAAACCTCGTTCAAGTCATCAGAAACACAGCTGAAAATATTTTTTCAGACAAAAGCAATGTTGTGAAACGTTTCTTGCTCTGTGTTGATTATCTTTTTGGGTAATTGTTTGCTTTATTTCAAAGTACAGATCTTAGCCTTTAATTTTTGATGAACAATGATTAACATTATTTCATATCGTGTGATCACATTGCACAAAAAAATTCTCCCTTTCCGATGGTTTCCGGTTACCTCCTTTTATCGGCCTAATTCTTTGGATAATAATGATAGAACTTTCCTGTTTTTTCTTCAACTTTTTCCTTCAATAAAGGTATTTGCAAGATAGATTTACAAGTAGACATGAACTTTGTAAAAATATTCGATATAATGACGATAAAAAAACTTTTTTGGAGATTTTCAGAAAATTCACTTGTTCGTTCCTTGAATTGCTTAATATTTTTGTTACTTATTTGCTTCAGACACATGGTCCATATCACAAGCGTAATCTAACAACACAAGAGCACAAAAATGATTAGTCACAGCCAGGAGCGGAGCCAGACATTTTCATTTGGGGGGCCACTGGAGGGGCCAGTTTTGCAACAAGGGGAGCTGTCAATGGTCTGTGTAGGACTTCAATGCAGTGGCATGACGTCACGCGGAAAATTTGGTGGGCCACTGGGGGGCAGGCAAAATTTTGGGGGGGCAGTGTCCCCCCCTGGCACCCCCCTAGCTTCGCCCCTGGTCACAGCCAGTGGCGTACGCAGAAAATTTCCGAGGGGTATGGACAAGTTTCGTCACAATCGTGTGACGTCACAATCGTATGACGTCACAAATCAACTTCTGGGGAAGTGCCGACGGCACGACCTATCTGGAGGGGTCCGGGGCATGCCCCTGGAAAATTTTGCAAAATTACACCTAAAAATACGCATTTTCGTGTATTCTGGAAGCAAGTTTTAGACAATACTGTTTTTACATTTTTTATTTTTAGGGTGTGAGGGGATGGCCATGGTACAGTGGCCTTCCCCCTCCGTACGCTAGTGGTCACAGCGCATTACGGAGTAGGTATTAGTTGATAAACACAGTCAACACTGAGAAAGTAACAAAATACTGAAACAGCGCCCCATCCATAACTGCATTCGCTCAATTGTCATACAGGTATCCGGCAGTGGGAGAGAAATTCTAACATCAAATTCTGAAGTAAACGAGTAAACAAAGAAACGTCGGATAGGAGTGCTCAGCGGTGCACAAAAACATGTAATTTGTCTTGATCAAGGTTTCAACTGTTCTTGCGAAACATTTAACTTGAGGTTGAAAAAAGTTTGTTTTCACTAAATTTGAAGCAATGTTTGGCTTGCTGGTATTTTACTAGTTAGCCTATGTAGGCTATATTCACTTTTTACATGTTTGGCTTGTATACATTGCCGACATGCTGGGGCTGATGTTGGTTTATTGTTTCATATGACTCAGCGCCATCGCGCAAAAAGGAAACCAATTGTCAGTGAATATTAGAATAAATGAAAACACAACGGCATATTAACTGATCAATTTAAGCAAAGGAAAGAGTGTCGGTTTGTCATATAGGATTGTGGAAAGACCATGTTGTTAACCTAGTCAACCAAACCCGTTTACCACTTTTTGAAAAGTGTAGAAGAACAACAGATGGAATTCAAATAAGTACAGTTAAAAAAAGCAAACGTAGAACAAGGTGAGGCAAATTTACATATCAAGAGAGCATGCCTATGTAGCCTACACAAACGAGTGGATCAAATTTAATTGAAGTTCTTGGTGCAGTCAAAAACTGTTTACACAAAAAAAATAAAGAAAATAAAAGAATCACATGAAAATACAGAAATCATGAGGCGCCACGAAGCACACGGAAGGTTTTGGTTGCTACGCTAAGGCCATGGGCATCCGCAGAAATTTTTCCAGGGGGAGGGTGTTTTTGCTAATCCTTTTCAGGTTGTTGGCGAGGCAACGCAAATGGACGTATACAAAAATGAAAATGTCCACTGTTATGGCAACAGTTGCATACAGTGTTTTCCCTTTAAGAAAATTTTACATTGAGGAGAGGTTTGTTTTATTGAGCATGGATATTTTAAGATTGAGTTAGCAGAGTTCTAAATGAGTTGCAAACATTGTGAATTATTAGAATAAGCATGAAATCTTACCAAAATACGAACAAAATGCACATTTAATCCTAATAGCTTTTCCTTGTTTTCGTGTTTTTTCAACGTTTTGGAATGTTGCAAATGCTCGAGATGAGAGTTTAGTGCGCAAATTCTCTGGTTGTACTACGCACATGCGCACTTTATAGGAAGCATTGGTTGCGAAAAATGCGCTTTGTTGGCAGCAGTGCTTCTTTTTCACTCATGCTTCTTTACAAAAAGTATAAACCAGAGATGGCAAACTTGTTAAATGCTTCTTTACAAATAGTATAAACCAGAGATGGGCAAGCTTGTTAAATAGAAGAGTAAACTAAAAGCACCAGCGAGCCGCAAAACCAGTTTGTAGCGTCAATACAAATACGGTAAAGAATGCAAGTTTTACATTAAATGATGTACAGACAGTAGGCCTAATTGTCAACATAAAGTTTTGTTCAATTTTCTAATCCCCGAAAATCTGGACAGGACGTTGTACGAATTAATTCTCCCAAGTGCTCATTTTTCAGGGTTGCACGATAGTTTTATTTTACGAACGTCATTACATAGAAATAAAAATTCACAGCAATAATAGTCAATGGTTTATTGTTTCTTATGACGCCGCCAACAAGCAGAAGCACTACAAGAAGCCATTGCACTAAGCAGACCAACCATTAGTGAACATTAGAGCAAATGAAAATGCAATGGCACAATAGCTGATCAGTGCAAACAAAGAGGGGTGCTATGTCATATAGCAGTGTGGCCCAAGTGCAGGCCCGCCTGCCGCATGTGGCCCGCCACAGCGTTTTCAGTGGCCCACGGAAGCATTCAGAAAAATATTCAAATCTGAACTTTGTTGAAAAGCGTGTGAAGTTACATTTGTCTCGCTGAATTGCTTGCGCTGGATAAAGTGTATTTGCAAAAGAATACTGAGTAATATCTTTTCGGTGTCCCATCTTGTTTTATTTATTTATTTTACGATCAAATTAGAAGGTAAGGTCCGCCGCTAACCCTCCGCTGGGGCACCACTGGATAACCACTATTTTTTTCGATAGCCACTGTTTTTTCCCGCTAGTCAACGAGAAGTGTTGAAAAACAACACTTGGAAATCAAGTAAGCACAATTAGGAAAACAAACAAACACAGAACATGGTTAAGAAAATGTGCTGATTAAAGCGCATGCCTGTGTACACAGATGAATGGATCAAATTTAATTGAAGGAATTTGGTGTGGTTAAGCATATGCTTTAAAAAAATATGAAAATGAAAAAGTAAAAAAGTAACAAAAACTAATTAATGAGGTTCAAAAGAAAATAAAGCAAAACAGAAAAAAACTATGGAGTATACTTTCATGCCGAAAAGAATGGGATATGCACAGGGAAGAAAAAATACGAAATAGTAAATATACATAAAAAATACACATAATTACAAGACACTAGAATTCACAGAATTTTGTTCTGGATAAGTGAAATGTTGCTAAAGTTCATAATTGTGCATCTTTTTCATGTAGGAGGTGTTTCTTCAGTTTCCATTTAAAGGTAAACGTAGTTGAAGACTTCATATCGTTTGGTATTGAAGACCACACTTTTGGGTCAACAAATGTAAGGGAACATTTTCCTGAGGAAGAGTTAACTCTAGGTAAAAATAGGTTGTTGTTAGAGGTTACTAGTCTTGTGGAGTGGGAATGAATTGAGCTGATTGGAATAAAATATTCATCAAAATGGTTTGGAAGCAGTTTGTTGTGATAAGAGTGCATGAATCTGCCCACTAATAAAGCATAAAATTTGGGAAGGCATAAGATGTTTAAGTGCTGAAAAGGTTCTTCTAGAGATTCCGTGTTGGTTGGTTTTATTCTTTTTATAGCTTTATTTTGGAGCTTAGTGAGTGGCTGAATGGTTGCACATGAAGCACGTCCCCAATTGAGGATTGAGTAATTATGGTAGGGGCGGCAATAGCTCCGCCTCTCAACTGGAAGGTTGGGTATTCGATCCACGACCACTGAGTGAATTACCGTAGCGCTCCTTGGGAAAGAGCGTTTACCTCAACTGCCCCGGCAAGAAGCACAATTCAGGCTTCGGCCTGCCGCCAATTGCCGTCATCAAAATGTAAAAAAGGGTAGGGGTGGATTAATGAGTTATAGACAATTTTCGGTACAGACTGTGTTGTATAATGTTTAAGTGTGGATAGATCTCCACAAACTCTTGATGGTTGAGTTTTCACCTTTTGTAGGCTACATGAGGTTTCCAGCTTAACTTATTGTCAAGAAGGACATCTAAGTGTTTCAGGTTATCTTCAGGAGAAATGCTATGGTTATTTATAACAACTTTAAATGAAGTAGATTGTGTTTTTGAGAACTTAGTAGCATAAAATTAGTTGGATTGTAATTAAGAGAAAGTTTTTTGGCTCTCAGCCAGTGGTAAATTTTACATAGTTCAAGGTTAACAGTTGTCTGAAGAACATTAAAACGAGTTTGACATATGAAGATTAATATCATCAGCAAATAAAGTAGTATGAAAAGAGGAAGCTTTTGTGATATCGTTAATGTAGATAAGGAAAAGCAAAGACGAAATAACACTACCCTGAGTGACTACGCAAGATATCCTTTTGTATGAAGATTTAGTCTCCTATTTTAGTGCACTGCATTCTATTATGCAAAAAAATTTAGAATAGTTTATGAGAAACACCTCTTACACCATAGTGATAAAATTTATCAAGTAAAATTTCATGACCACAACAGTCAAATGATTTTGATAGATCTAGAAATAAGGAACATGTAATTAATTTATTATCAAAGTTTCTGAGCAGTTCATCATAAATAGTTGTAATGGCTCGTTCCGTTGAGTGATTTTCTCTAAAATTGTATTGCCTTTTTTCAATTGGATTATGTTCTGTCAAATAAGAGTAGGCCTATACTCCGTGATAAAGAACTTTTTCAAATAACTTTGACAATACTGGGAGAACAGAGATTGGTCTATATTCAGATGAGAAACTTGGGCTGTGAACTTTGGGAATTGGAGTGATGGGCAATTTTCCAAGAATTGGACAACCATTCTCACACAATGCAACTAGCTATTTTAAAAAATTTGGATGGAATGTCATTAGGAGAACTATTATATTTTATTTTAAGGTTTTGAATAAGACGTTGGATTACGTATGCGTCAGTAGGAGCTAGAAATAATGAATTATTTGAATTTATATTTTTAAGAAAATGCCTGTAGGTGACTTTGGGTGGCATTATTTTTGCAGAAAGGGATTTCCCAACTTCTGAGAAGAAGTTGTGTAATTCGTCACATTTTTTGGCATTCTGAGTCTTCGAATAGCTTATTGTCTTGTTGATATTTGTTTTTAATTGATATTATTTCATTGATAGTTTTCATATTTTTTTCATATCATCAATGTAAAATTGAGAAAATGGTCTTATCGCTGCGTTAGATGATAAACACCAGCAAGTGATTTCGGTTCATTTGGACGTTTTTGCTTGTGGTTGGGCTCCTTCAAAATAATGACTTCGCAAACTTGCTCCGTGTATTCCGCATAAACAGAAGAACGGTATTTATCATGTCATATGACAGCAAGTCAGTAACCCAAAATAATGCGTTAGCAATGGAGTCACATGATGTGTTTATAGTGGAACAGATCTGCGATGTAGAGTGTATGCAATCCTTGAGCAACCGTTTTAAGGTAGGTTCTGATGGCCACGGTAGTAAAGTAAAAAGTTATACCCTAAACGCAGGCACAGTTTGCTGAAAACATTTCGTTTGCTGTCCAGGACGAACATTATAGTTTATGCTTCTGTAGAGGGTTTTACTCATTTACATCAGCTGCAAGGTCGCGTGTTAAGCAATGACGTTCTTCAGTGACATCTGTTAGAGGTGATATGTTTTTACAAGCACCCCGGTTTACCGCACATTGCTATGATCACGATGACATGATATGTTTTGAAGCTGAACTGCGATACCAAACATTGATTTTTTGATATTTTACGTCTAGAACCATTTCCGCTCTTAACGCTCTGTAGTGCAGGACACGCTTAGAATAACACTTCGCATTCCAGGCTGACTTCGCCATCACACGCCAGGCCAAAGGCACAATCACCTCGTGAACGCCTCTGGACTGTTTACTTGTCAACATTCCATGTAGTCCGTTTTCCGTATCCGGCTCTTGCTTAATGGCAAATAATGTGCCAGCTACAATTGCCTGTAAAACGAATAGCACAGAGCGAAGAGCTAAGGCATAAAAAATTGTAGGTAACCTTTTGGCCATGGAATGCAACTGTTACTAACTCTGAGAATATTGTGCCGTTATTTCTCAAAGCGTATGTTTTGCATGCTTTTGCCTTGGGTGTACACTTTTCCGGGGCTTGAAGCTTTTGACTACTTACTTTCTTAGTCGCACGTGACTTGTCATAATTTTGCTGTGCTAAGCAAAAGCCATTAACACAGCTCAACTTTTTGCAGCTTCACTGAATAGAGCCATCGCAAAAAATGTTTTTCCAGAATCAACGGTACTTGAAACTCAAAAGTTGCTGTAAGTCGTTCTCTCACAATAACATAACCATTTGCCAAAATTTTGGTCCTGTGGGAGCGTAATGGGTCGCTGAACTTGAAATTTATTTCAGTTCTTGAGTATTCTCACGCTTAGACAGCACAATTGCTCTTTCGAAGAAAATCACGGCATTCCAATTCTGCAAACATTTGGTGTGTACAGCGGAAAAAATAAAAACTTATAACTAAGTGAACTGTTCTCTATTTGTGATAGTTTCGCGGTTATCAAATATATAAAAACCAACAACATCTGAAGCATCGTTTGTGTCATAAATAGCACCACGTTACATCTCCGTACTATTGCGTATGTCTAAGTTGTTCAGACACATCCTGCTCCATACTGTTTAGAAAGTGATTTTTTGTACTTCTGAACCAAACCCATGAAGGAGCTTGAGTCAAGGTAACTAAATAAAGTATTTAAGCTACTTTTTACCAACAACCTTAACCCACTCAGCTCACTTGAAAAGTTAGTTACATAGTTTACTCAGGTTTACTAAGCATTTATTAGGAGTTACACAAGTTTCTTGCGAATGGGGAAAATTTTATGATGTAGTAGACAATTAAAATTATGCTTCAAGCTCGAATGCAAAGTGGAAGTACCTACTACACCTAAAGATTGACACAAAAACAGAAACGTTGACTTAAGTCAACAAGATGTCCTGCTTGTTCCTGAACGAAAGATGTCACTAAAGATTCTTTTCATTATATTTGAGAAGAAACCTCCGCGCCTTCTGATCGAAGTCATTTAGTTACTCAACTATCAAAGAAATTATGCCTAAAGACGAAAGGGCTGCGGGCCATATGATCTGTGCAGAGGGCTAGATGGATGAGTGCACTGAAATTTCGCAGCGCACGGTCTGTATCCGCACAACATTATCGAAACATTGCGAAATTGTTTTATGTTCGTTTTGCTTTGATAGGTGTGATGACAAATTTTCACACTAGTAATTTTTCTTGTACGGATCACTGAAAAACAGGTAATTGTTTCTAAAACAATTCTAGTCAAAATCTTTAGAATATAAATTATTTTGTGCAAAAACAATATCAAGGAAAAATATCTTTGGTAACAAACAGCTTTAATATTCAAAATTTTCGTTACCATATTTTCTCAGCCCAATGATGAAAAGCGTTACATAAATTGTTTTTCTGTTATAGTCAACCAGCAACCTTGTTCTTTTGCACTGCACATTTCTTCCTGGTGGTGTTGTCAGTCATGAGTGGTTTCTGGATGCACCGAGTGCGTTTTGACCTATGAACATTCATATGTTGAAAATACAATATTTGACATTTACTGACAGTTCTACCTCCATTAGTTCAATGGCATTTTGGTGATTGGCGTGTCTTGCACCATGACACGCACAAGGCATGCCTCACAAGGAACATTTTCCTCTTAGTGTGCTCCGTATCATCTGACCTTTCGTTGGTAATGTTGATGAAATGACAACAAAAACACGATGTATCTTATATCTCAGCTGAAATTAATTTAGACTTGCCTTTGTGTAGAACAAATGCACTATAGAGCCTGTATCACGTCGTTGTGGCTTTTGGCTTAAAAGCAAATGCTAAGTGAGATGATGATGGTGAGTAAAAAGAAGTGCGCTGTCAATCACAGTGAGAGGACAGCAATTATAACCACGCCGAGTTCTGTCAATCTCATTTGGAGAGCATACAACGCGAAAGCGACAACAGCAAGCACTAACAATTGTGTTGTTACTGAAACGAAGGTAAGTCAAGATAACCAACATTTAAAATGATAATTTTATATTTTCATATAACAGCAATTATTTTGTTGACTGTGCAATTATTTTGTTGACTTACCCAAAACTTGTGCTGTTTAAGCTCAGCTTTTAAATGTTACGCCACTGAAAACCGTTTATCTGAAAGCAAACCGCGTTAATAAAATTATTTGAAATTTTTAGGTGCAGTCAAGCTGAATTTCCTTTCTATTAACATGAACCAACTAGTTGTGATTGTCTTCGCGATTCTGGCTGCGTCCAGTAGCAGCAACAGCTTGGTGGTGAGAAGGGCTATTGCTCCAGCTGAGCGCGTGGTTGCACTGAAAGATCCTTCCATTAGGTAAGTCGATATATTTTGTGGTCCGTTTGTGTGGAACATTGAAAAGTTTGCCAACAATAACATCTTTAAATCTTGTGTTTGGGACGTTATGTAGAAATCATTAAAACTTTGTAGATGACATCTTTTTAGCTTCACTGTTAATTGCTTCTGCAGAAAAAATAAAAATTGAATGTAAAAACCGTGTTTCAGTAAATCAGCACAGTTAAAGGTTGGTGTGGTGGTGATCTGGTAATTCAGACAAATTACTTTTTTAGCCGCGTGAAAAGGACAACGGCGGATCTCAGCTTCACCGAAAAATTAAGCAAAGATATGAAAATATACGCCCGACGTTGGTTTCTTGCAAACCTGCTCGCCAAAGTCAAAAAGCGTGATCCGCAGGATACACAGACTGATGCTAAATACGGTGCACCACTAGATACAGGTATGCGCATTTTGCGTTGTTTCTTTCGATATAATATTCAGCTTAACTGAGACACCAAATAAAACAGTGGAACTCGACCCAAAACAATATTGTCATTATGAACAATGGCTGAAAGTACATTTTACAAATATAACCGGACAATAAAACCAACAGATAAAATATATTTGATATTTCTAGTCAACCATGTGTAACTGCCCTAAATTCAATAGACACCAAGTCACTTTCACAAAACTTCGCAAACTAGTAGCTTATTGAAGTAAACTCACGTATGCCACCAACAGGGCCGGACAACTGGACGAATGCCCGGGGCCTCGCGCCGTTGGGAGCCTTGCGTTTGAATATCGAAATACTTTTTTACTGGTTTTTCATGTTTCTAAGCTGTTCATCACACGTCAAAATTGTAGAGCTTTTTGATTACTGCGGTTAGTATATAGGTTAAGGAAACTGACGACTTTGGCATTTATCGTTTTTGAGTGACTTAAAAGAATTGAACCAAACAGCACCACGCTTTATGACCCAAGAATTAGATCGGAATCAGTACATACATGGGCGTGCACAGAAACTTTTCCAGGGGGGACAATGTCGATTTTGCTTATCTTTTTCTGGTTGCTGACGATGCAATGCAAATGGACGTTCACGAAACGCTTTACCCTTTCTACCTCATTAGTCTGTGCTGGTTGAACTTCAGTTCTCAATCTTTTGTCTGAAATGTTATCTACACTTCAGCCATCATAAATGCTTTTTCTTTTCATAAACTGCCAAATATCCATTTTTGAGCACTTTCTACAAATAAGTCATAATTTAAGAATAATCAGCGGCCAGAACAACATGAGCGGTGAACAAAGAAGAAAGTTAGACAGTCTCGCAAAACTGTTTCAAGCAGTGAGAAGTAGAACTATTTGTTGACAAGACTATCGGACAGCATACGAAAGTTAGAACACCACGCAGGCCAGTAGCGCAGCCAGCCCAAAAATTTGGGAGCGGCTAAAAATTTTGGGGGGGCCAAAATGATTGATTTTAGGCAAATAACACCAGTTTGTTTGGGATACCGCCTTTTAAAGCACAAAATAACTACATGTTCCGAAAACTTTGGGGAATGGGCCCCTGCCCCCCCTGACTACGCCCATGACGCAGGCTTAAAAAACGGAGCAGATAAATTACGGAAACTCACCACAGCAAATAAAGCTTTGCGCTTAGTGTGCACTAAGAAGTCAGAACTAAACCTTAACGATAAAGACATATTCCCAGAAGTCTGCATAGACGTATTCTAACAAACCACGTATTTTTATACTGTGTGAAAAGAAGCCTGAATAAGAGTCGTTTGATACAGTGTTTCCCAATCTTTTTGGGTTTGTGGCTCCCTACAGGAAAAAAATAAAATTTGCGGCACCCAGTGGCGAACCCATAGCAATTTGCTTTAAGATTTAATGACATTTTGAAAATATATTTTTAATGATATATTGAAAAACGTTTTTTCTCGCGGCACCCCTTAGTATTGCAAATGGCACCATAGGGTGTCGCGGCACCCCGGTTGGGAACCACTGGATTAAGCTATTCACTCAGACACGTTGATCACAGTCTCACACTAACAACGAATTTTCAAACTTGTGAAAGCACTGTTACAGATTTACTCATGCTTCTTTTTACACAGTATAAAACTATACGTAGCTTACCGCTATCAGCAATGTCACTGTCTCGCTGCATTACCTGCCAAGTTGTTTTCATGGGTGTCGGAAGGGGGGCAGGAGGGGTTTGGCCTCCCCTGGATTTTGAAATTATTAGAAAAAAGGTTGTTTTTCAATTTCGAGGGGTAAAAAACAAATTTCACCACTTTTGGCCCCCCTCTGGAAAAAATTTTGGGAAAATCCCCTACTGGCCCCCCCTGGAAAAAATCCTTCCGATGCCCATGGTTGTTTGTGTTCACCAATCACATGCAGGCCTCCCATTCAGTGATTTCCAATAAACCCAGATTGCACACCAAAAAAAAAACATTCGCGCAATATAAATCGAGAAAGCTTGTGTTACAAACAAAAACATAGTGTGCTTATTTGAATTGCAACAATATGGAATACTGATTTAATTATAGTTCCTCTTCCAAATTTTCTTTCTGCGGCGGAAACCTTAACGTTTGGACGACCTGTTTGGTTGCTCAAGACGTTCTTCATAACGCTGGAAACATACTCCGTTGGTAATATCTCTCAGTAATTATAGGAGTGAGTACATTTGTTATTGAACTAGGAAATTTTTTTGCAATCTTGAACTGCAGTTTTACGGTTCAAGTTGCGTTTGCGTGATATTTCGTTGAGAACATTTTTTCAAACGGTATACGTTTTGATCTGCGAGAGAGTGTAGTAGACGTATCTTTCCTCAATGCATACGTGAATTGACGATTTGTGCAGTGAAGATGGTCAGATATTCTATGTCAAAAAAGATTGTTGTGTCGTGTCACGGTAGCAAAAAGATCGCTTTTTGTGATACAACTTCCTGTTTGAACAGAATAACCCTATACGAACCGCCGTACATGGTCACCCCTAATTGTCTCTTAAGTGTAGGCTGGCAAATCGTATCAGTTTTGACCTGTGCTTCGGTAAAGTTGAAACGAGGGCATGTCAAACGCTACGCACTTGCGCTAAGCGTTTAGGGGGCCTCGTGGTCACGACTTTGTCCGGGGACGCGCGTTCGTTTAATCCAGCCCTGCCAGCAGCGACAAACGGTAAACTCACTAACAAGACGCCACAAGCCAAAATACCCTATTGAAACCTGCAACCGTAGGCTACCAAGCTTAAGCTATCACATGTAATTCGATTATGAGCAAGAAGAAATCAGAGGCAATAATGGACATTGTAATCGTATTATTTTATTGCTTTACAATATTCTTTCCGAGACTTGCCGCGAATGAGTAGTAGCTCGTGTAAGCGAGTGACTAAAATAATACTTGTTAATCTATTTGATTTTTTTGTATTAAGCTTGGAATCAAAATATGCGCTTGTTTAGATCTAAAACACCTTATACTTGGTAACTCAAAATGTTGCAAAAATCCAGAAGACTTCCTGTTTTTCTCTTTTGGGTTGGATCTGCGTGCTCTTTTACTGACTTATCCACTTGCCACTCATTACCACGTCATGATCTGAATGGCTTGTGTACAAATATTCGCCTCAGGTCGGTAAAGGTTTTATAGTACAGTAAATCTGTAGAAAATAATGGAAGAAAAAGCAAGTAATAAAAATGTGGTGGACGTCTTGTTAAAATTCAGCAACATACTAAGATTTCATTCAGATTTCGGTATTGCACGGATTCAGTTTGCTGCACTGAGTAGGTCACCCAAAGTAATAAAAATCTCAGTTATTGCTTCGGGTCAGATTATTACTGGATACCCTGATGCAAATGCGTCGACGCTGTACATCTTACTAAACCGAGACTGACAAAGGTATAACTCACTGCCAGTAGACAGTTCAAAAATTTTGCGCAGGTGCCAGCAAATGCAAGTATCCGCCATGCAGTAAAAGTGAATGATTTTGTTATTCGTTTAGTAATGGTATCATTTCTGTTAAAACTTCCGGTACAAATTCAACTGTGTAAACAATCAGCATTTACTGCATCAGTAAAAGCGAAAAAATAAGTTGACAAGTCATTTTACAGAATTAGGAAGATGACAAAAAGCAGAAATAAGTCAGCAATAGCCAAAAACACTCATTTTTAAATACTGACAGGTGAACAGGATCTATCAAAAGAAATCCTTTCGCACCAAAGAAGCAGACACTGTGTGATGTTTAGGCCTACAGACAGGGCCTCCGAGAGAAATTTTACTAAGGGGTACGAAGACTGACGCCAGGTCCCCTTAGTTTATTGGGCCCTCGTCAAAACGTGTGTAGCTTGTTTGTGTAGTAATCAGAATCAGCTGTCATGCTAAGATTTACAAATAAATTAATTGATATAGTGGCAGCTAGCTTACACTAATAAAATTCAGGTTTGATTACAGAAAGACTCATCATACGACTGTAACTTTTCCTGGCACCCGTACCTGCTGGGCCCGGGTACAATGCACCTCTCGTAGCCCTGCCTCCAGATTATATATTTCGCCTAATGTGCAGACACCTCTACTGTTTTTCAAATGAAACTGAAAGGTTAATTGCGAAATATACATTGCGCCAAAAAGGTGACTTCAAGAGATGAGATTTGAAGCAATTATTTCAGCTTCTGGAGGCTATTTTAATTTGGTTTCTTGCAACAAGTTTTTCATTATTTTAAAATTATTGCCCGTTTGTGGTGAGATACTGAAACTATAGCACTTTCGCTTTAGCCTACAATATATTACATTCAAAATTATGCGATGCTCACGCCAAGTCGCATTACATCTGTACCTTTAACAATTGATAAATACATTTGTACACATGATCATGGTCGTAAATTTGTTTTAGGAATAAGAGATGTTTAGACTATAGTTTTCACTCAGTCCACACCATTCCTTGAACACCTATGGGTTTTAATGTTAAAAAACTTGGGTGTACGTGTTTTCAAAGATCCTTTGCATGATTTCTAGCAGCGTTTACATTTTGGTGGTGGTATGGATACACGCATAAATATGTGAAGCATAATGGGCTGTAATGACATCCACCTGCATCCGTCGGTTTTTACGCGCCAACTCATGGCACAATTTCATCAGTCTTTTGTGTCTTTGCAGAGATTCCTTCAGATTACTACATCGTCGATTACAAGAGAGATTTATTTTCGGGGAAGAAAAGCAACAGTAAGAATATTCCCTTGGTTTTTGTTTTTTTAATGATATTTCTTGACAATAATGTCTTCATTACATGTCTAACTAAATAATACGCTGGCAAGCAACAGCTATGTCAAGTGATAAACATCACATAAGAACAGAGTATGACAAGATAGAAGCATTATCAAAATCTAAAATTAATTTTAGGAAAGTTTAAATGTGCTCAAGGGTAAGAACCACAGACACAGGCCTTGATTTTTATTCAAATACGAAAGCTTCAGATTTGGAACTTGTAAAGAAATGCGTGTGTTTTTATTGGTAGTCCAAACATTTCATTCCTCATCCCAAGTACTTGTCGGGCAATTTAACTGAAACATTACACAACCCGAGCTTTGTTGCTGAAAGGTCAACAAATTGTCAATTATGTCAGACCTAAGTATAATTTCTGCCCGGCAAGTTGTTGTGTAGTGATACGTCATGTCTCGGCATTTCAGAAGCTGACATAACACAGGAGGCCAGACAACTCAACGAACCTGATTCTGGAAAGGATGAAGAGAATTTTCCGGACTCCCATGATTTCAACGTCCTCGATGATTATATTTATGAAAGTTTTCTCGACTACATCGCCAGTCACAGAAAGAATACGCATTGAGGAGACCAAACCAACGGCATATTTTCTGAGCTTGTACTGTTACGAGCTCAACAACTGCCTGGTGAAATCCAAGTGTTGTATTTTATGGTTGTTCCTGTTTTCTGCACAAGCTTTTTTACCACGATACTTGCATTAACCATTTGTCGCATGAACAGTGTTTGCCATGATTCCTGACAAAACTTATTCAAAAACGCTTGTAAATCAAGCAAGGTATCGCTTTCCTTAATTACTTTTATGCGAGAGCTACTTGACTCCATTTTTGTATCCAACTGCTCTTTGTTGCCTGGAAGTTTGTAGTTACGTAGTAGCGTGTGCACTTAAAAATTTTTTGTGGCGTAACACCATCCCCACAGCAACGATAAAAGCACCAGTCAACGGCTTATGTCTTTGTAAAAGGTGTCATGAAACAAAGTAGCAAACTATTGATGCAATCAACTCCAACGACAGTGGCCATGCGAAACCTCGAACTATTGCCCAAGCGGCTAAAAACGGTTCTATTCCACTGGCACTGGGCAAACGGCGCTTATTTTGTTGAGTGATAGCAAGTTAGGAATATAGAACAGAATGCTCGTACTCAAGCCAGGGACGGACCCAGAGGGGGGGTGATCGCCCCCCTAAAACTTACGGAAGTATCTTTATTGACCATAGTTTTGTAAAATTCGGGAAGCATTCGCGATATAAGGCCATTTTGTCGTCCATTGTTTTGTCACAGTAGTGTTGTGAACAGTGGAGTAGCCAGCCCAGAAGTTTGGGGGGAGCCAAAATGTTTGATTTTAGGCGAATAACACTATTTTGTTTGGACAAACGCCTCACTAAGCACAAAATGACTATACTTTCTAAAAATTTGGGAGGCATGGCCCCTTTTGCCCCCCCTGGCTACATCTATGGTTGTGAAGTATACTTCATCTCCCTTACAGTAGCGAAGCTTTTGTGAAACTTGACTACCTGATAATACTAAAATCGCCCCCCCATAACTTTACTGGCTGGATCCGCCCCTGACTCAAACGACACTTCATCTCATCTGACCAATGTTCAATATGGCTTCCTGTTCAAATGATACAGCAGTGAATTTGCGCTGGCACGTGTTGCATTGTTCCCTAACTGTGACGTTTTCACTTCTTGTTCATCTTGTGAATAAACTCTATGTGCAGCAACAAGTTCCACTGAAACCAAGCAGCAACTCAGACAACCATCGACATTTAAGCCAGGGTTTTTTTCAAGGAAAATAAGGTACCTGGTATGGACCTGTAGGGACCCGATTGCTCTGATTCGAAGGACCCGAATCGGGTCCCTAAAACACCTTTAAAAAAACTTATTCAAGCGATGTAACTATCTGTTGCATTTGTGAAGCGCATGATGCAGAACGCTGCCCAACACTAACGTGAAGCAAGGGACGTGGGTTCACAGCAATTATGAGCGGCGAGCTAACTTTCCAACGATCTTCGACTTACTGAACATAAATCTAAATAACCAACGATACGTCTTCAGAGATTTTCATTCATCGGCCAAATGTACTAATCCATTTTGATCTTATGTTCTATTTCGGGCTTCGGCCTCCCGCCAATTGCCGTTACCAAAATTAACAAAAAGATCTATGTTCTCCTCACAATCTTACCCTGCGTCCAAAAGTTTTTTCGGCAGTAAACGCGACAGGATGAAGGTCCGGACAGCAGTAAAATAAGTAACAGGATCAGCAGGATCGAAGTGGAACGTCTAACCAGCTCGCTAAAATCAAAACATGACTTACATTGCTTCATCGAAATCATTCTGAATTCAAGTTATTTACAATTTTAAAAAATGTCCCGATGTGCTAAGCAGTGTTCGTTTCAACTTTATCGTTGGTTGGTTCGCGCCTGAGCGATCATCGTCAATTTCGAACATTAAGCCCGCAACCACTGTGATTTTGTGGCAAAACGCACCTACTTACCCGCATCTTTTCTTTTGACTTTGCCGGTTAAAAAATGTTTCTAAGTCGCCCAGGACCAAGCAGCAATGTGGGCAAAAGGCAAGTTGTTGCATCTTTTAATAAATCACAGACGTACTTGATTCATGATCTTCCGACCGAAAACACCAACTAGGGAGAAATTGTAAACGGAAGTCTTGGTGCAGCAAAACCTCAGACTGCATGGTATAGTTAAAGGCAATACTTTACACAGGGTCGTAGCAGGAAAAGCAGTGATGTAAAAGGCAGTGCATATTTCGACGCGTACTGCGATGCGAAAAAAATGGGAGGCATGCTGATTGACACGTAAGCAAGTTAAAGGAAGTGATCGTTGAACACTAGTACAAAGTCGAAATCTCAATTCAGTTCTCGACGATGCGCTTCGAATCCATCGTATTTGGGTTCGTTCGCAGGTTTCATCCATTGCACGTCATTTTCTGGCAAGAACAGATGCGAGCAGGAAACGACTCCGTCGCAGACGTCGAGCGATTGACGTCAACACGATTGGCTCACAAGCGTCAGTCAGGCGTGACGTCATCTGTGCGGAACAGTCAGTTGCGCTGCTTCCGCCGACGACATGGACAGGTTTTCGGAGGAGGAGTGACAGTCGTGGCCTGAACTGCCGTTGAGGGAGTTTGAGCGGCGGACCAGGATGGTGGGTTTTGTGGAGAGCACGTTCGGGGTCGCGCGAAGCTCCTGAGAAAATCATGATTTCTGGCTGAACAGGATCGCGCTACGAGTAAAATCTTAAGGCTATTGTTTTTAATCTACGTCGTGCCCGAAGTACAACAATGCAGTTTCAACAGCGGTATAAAGTTTTACTACCGCGTTAGAATTTTTTTCAAGAACACATCAAGGAAACATGAGCTACTCGGTCAATACAAAAATCTATTCAGCATCAGTCAAAGCTAGACAATCTGCTTTCCTTATTCGTTACTCGTTAGTGCAAAATCGCCGAGGCTTTTGGTAAAAAGGTAAATATTGACGGTCAAGTCGATTTTGACTGAACTGAACAACAGTACAACCCCTTTCAGAAAAGTTTTCATGAATGAACGAAATAAGAACTAGGAACAAAGACTGATGAGCAGTGAAAGGTGGTTTTCAAAATATTACTATCACTATCAGCCAAATGCACCGGAATGAGAATTATTTCCCGGTCGAAAACTTGAAAATGTCAGAACATTAATCGAAATTGGCTTAACAATTTCAGAGTTCTGAAAACAGAGGCTCTCAGCCACTTCAGTAAACCTAAACCTTGCTTCCACAGAAAACCTAAGAACAATTTACGGGTTTAGCTTGCAGCTCTCCGCACATTTTGCACGAGCGGATGTTTTCGAACAATGAGTGTCGACTATAATCTCGCCAAAGTCGCCGAAACTTTGTTTTTTTCACAATTAAACATTGTAGCCAAGTAAATAAACGCAAGTACTGTTTTCCGCACACGTTCTTTTCAAGTGACTGGAAGATCAGTTGGATTAACATACACCCCGTCAGGTGTTAAAATTTCGCAAACAGTTAAAAAAATCATCCTAAGCTTATTAACGAAATAACCTAATTACTTCATATTCCATCCGGAACGGAATTCCCTTGAAATTAATTATTTTTGTTGTCATTAATTCTGTTGCGAAATTATTCTACGGCAGCAGAATTATGAAAAACGCACGTGCGGCAAGTGTCACGTGATACACAGCGCAGAGAAACTACACGATGTTGTGCTGACCTCCAACGCCCGCTCAAGCTGAACCTTTTCTTCAGCTAAGCGCTTTAAGGAAGCTTGTCGTTCTGTGGATTCCGTTGCAGGCTTGGTCGTATCTCGATCGTCTTCCGTTCCTCTTTCGAAGCTGCAGTAAGCTCGCATAGATCAACTCAAGCGTTGAGTCTTGCGCACAATTAATTTGAATCAAAATAAAAACAGCGGACGGTGCATGCACACGCAATTGGCTGATGAAAAACGCGGGCAGGCGGCCTGTTTTGCAGTGGATGTTACAGATACAGGAAGCAAGACAATCAATCACCAACCCGCAGCACAAAGAAAATAACTTATCGTTGGCGAACAAAACGCCAAAAAAATATTCAAGAAGCCCCGCTCACAGTCGAAGAAGACTCTTCTCGCGATCTGCTTTGTTGTACAAGCTCTGCTGGTACTGGATGCTTTCCAGCCTCTCGTAGATTTTGTCCATTTTAAGCAAGAGGATCATTCGGGATTCACGTTGCTGGGCGCGCTGAGCGAGCGCGTCTTCGATTGTAGTCCGACACTGTTTACAAAAGTCACACGGCGGAGTGGAGAGAAGTTAAACGACAGCGACAACCATTGTTACGTGTTTTGCAGCATCCCTGACGATTGGTCATTTCCAACAAAGGGGTCGGAACTTAACAGACGAGAAAGTACGAACGAGCAAAGCATTGAAAACCACTCTGTGCCGCATCCAAGAAAGTTATCGCCAAGCGCTTTGCAGGCGAGAGATCATTTGCACATTGTCAAGTTCCTTATCATGCTGCGGGAGCAAAGACAAAAATTGAAGAGCAGCGTTTAGGATGTGCTATTTCTAGAATCGATAAATTCTATTTGAATAAGATTGCATGAACGTAGATGCGTAGAGTTACGAGAAATCGATTCCCTACTAAAAAACTTTGCTGAATGACTCGACTGCGTCGCATTTGTGGAAACTGATTTCTTCAACACCGCTGAAGATGTGTTCTTTTGAATATAGACTGGGATAAGCAAATGAAACTTATTTACAGTGGCCAACTTGTTGCTTGTAAAATCACTGTCGGTTTTATACACTCTGCTTTAACTAGATTTGAATGTTAGATTTTCAATAACGACCGAATGACACAGCCGACTACAGACACCGCACCACGACGGCAAGTTCTCAAAATCAGAGCAGGCAGACTCTCATTTGCACTTTCCTTGCAAGAATTTTTTGGAAACACAGAACCTTACAAACGCACTTGGCATTTCTTCATACTTTTATTTACGTTGCAGAAAGTAATTGGAAATTATCCTGTGCCTGGTCATGCACTTTGTCACCCACCTTCTTTGCTTCCTGCAATCGCTTGAACGCTTCGGCGACTTCTCGCTTCTTCCGCAGCACTTCTCTCTCGCTCTCTCGTCTACGGAATCGCTCCAAACGTCTTTCACAGATCTCGCTCGTTTTAGCCGACATTCCTGAAAATACAAACGCGCGTAACGCTGCGAAGGCGCAAAATATTTCCGAGTCACTTGTGCTGCAGCAAACATCTGCGTCGCTTGAGCAGCGACAGAACACAAACAAACCTAAAGTTTACAAACTCATGTTACAGCAGGAGGAACTCAAGAGATGTAGCATAGCCTGTAGACGTGAACGATGTTTTCACGCCGCTGTTGCATTAACCGCGTGGACTGCCGGCGAACTTGCATGTACGACGGAAAGGGTACACGTCAAAAATGTAAGAGTACATGTACAGGCAAACGATTAAGCAGATATGACAACCAACACAGAGACAAAGCATTGAGAAACATAGATTACAAAACAAACCCACAAACCAACCCACTTTGTCACAAGGCGTGGGAGTCGCACGCGCAAGAATAAAGTCGAGCACTGGAGCAGGGTCGCTTGTCGCGACAAACGTAACTACTCACCGGTTTCGTAAACTTTGCTGGCCAGGTTGATCAGTGTCAGCCAAGAGAGCGTCGACTTTTTACTTGACGTAGAGAACTCGTGCTCCGAAAGGATATTGAAGTCGCCTTCTTTTTCAACCAATCGGAATCTATTCTTGTGCGACCCACCACCAGGCAAAGACTTAAAAGTAAGTTCAACTACAGTTAAAACCTCATTGTGCAAAAACAGTGTTCTGTACAGTATTCACTAAAATCAGGGCATTTATTGTCTTTGCCTGGACAGCATCACCTATAACTTTACAACAGCAACGGTTATAGAAATGAAGCTGTGTGGCAACTTCTCTAAACACGGGTGGGTCGTTTTGCTCTCACGATCCAAGACTCACATGAAAACGAGACGAACTATGCAATGTTTTCAGACCCTTTCCAAAAGACGTCATGACGTACTCACAAAATATATAAAAAACTAAAATCAACTTCTACATTCTTCTCAGAACGCTTTTGAATCATGGCCTCCTTAATCGCATACCATTCAAACAAGGCCTTGTTTGAATGTTTTGCTAATTACAACGTCTCAAGTTAACTTCAGCTGGGTTGGAATTGGAAGGTAGCACAACAACACACTGCAGCGCCGTCAGGTACGTCGTAGTTGTTCAACTGGTCTTTTCAAAAATACATGCGCAGTACACGGCACAATACCCACAAAACACACAGCATCGTTGTGAACGCACACAACAGCAACAACACATCCCAGTATCCCACAGCCTTAGGTCTCAACGCTGCGTTATAATTGTCTAGCAAGTGCTTGCAGAATACCACCCTCACGCACACTGCATTAAAACTTCAAAGATTCCAACTTTCATGAAATAAACGTCTTTTTTTAACTATTGCAAACAGGTTTGCGAAGTCCATGTGACACTTAGACTTGACGGCTTTCAAGTTTCAATATCTACAAGAAACCTGAGGTTGGAGAGGGATTCAAAAAAGATCTCATTCGGCAATCCCATCTGTCCATAGAAATCCATATGAAACCCATCTGTCTATGCCTGTAGTGTAGCCGTATACAAATCTGGAGTTATCCCATCAAAAAACTATTGGATCCTCACGGTGTTTGCTTGCGTCCCTGCAACGTTGGATGCAAGTGACTCCTGGGTCATTATCACACTTGGTTGAAAACATGCTACGCAATCAAGACCTAAAATCTTCTTACGATAAGAGACCGCTGGACAGGGGCGGCTCGTCTAGACGGGCTGCAGCCCTCCCTGAAAAATGTTAGGCAAAAGATTCCGCCAAACGGCCAAAATCACCTTAAGTTTGGATTTAGTTACGAAAATTTCACAACACAAACATTTTCGGTACTTTCGACACCATTTTTGCTCAACATTTCCTAGGAATCCAACAAAACCAATGTTTCGCAGTTTTCCAACGACGCCGCTTATGCGATGACGTTTTCAGCACATTTGCCGATGAATTTGGCGATTTCGGGGCTGTCTTCGGCACAACCCTAAACGAAAGAAACCAAACAATTGGCTACAAAAAACATGGTGGTGTATCCGCCTATCGCAAAGCGTTTTTGATATTTTGACAATGAATTTTTAAAGAAAAAACGGAGGAAATATGATCTTGACTGTTTTTTACCACTTGAATTTCTTGTATATTGAATTTTATAATTAAGTTTAATAATGCTTTTACTAGTACTTTGGCGATATTGGCGGCATTGGATTCAAATCTGGTCGCCAATCTCGGGCTGCGAAAATACAGCCCTTCCTTTATCTGCACCAATGCAGCTTGCAACAGTAGGCTAAGCTGATGAGCTTTCTATGGTTGGCGTTTGAAGATGTACGGCAGTAGT
>Ga0210059_1004245_pt1 | contig 23097 bp, 17 predicted proteins | sample Ectturendosymbi2_FD_188042 | JGI IMG/M metagenome (GOLD analysis project Ga0210059, IMG submission 188042) | Ecteinascidia turbinata endosymbiont from Florida, USA - Sample 2 (SPAdes) (version 2) | ecosystem: Host-associated > Tunicates > Ascidians > Unclassified | place: Key West, Florida...
GATTGGACATTGGAGGACAACATGGTCGACGGTTTGTTCTTCTGCGCCACACTCACAGGCCGCAGAGGAGGCCATACCCCATTTGTACAGGCAGGAGCGAAAACGTCCGACACCGGCGTGGAGGCGGTTAAACCGGACCCAGGCTATTCTTGAGAGGGTCATTCCGGGTGGGTGGGTGCCGGTGTCGGGAATGAAAATGCGGAGCCTTGTCGGGTTGTCCGCCCACTGCGCATTCCATTGGTGATCCACCCACTGAGCCGAACGTATGTTGTTGTCAGATGAGCTGATGAGATGTTGTGCGGCGAGTACAAACGGGTGTCTCGATTTGAGGCGCCGTGCTTTTGCACGCGATGGACGGGTGAGCGCTGAGTGGAGCAGATGTCCAGGGTCCATGGCACAACGTTCTAGAGACAGTCTGGCTCCATTGCGACGAAGCTCAGCAGGTTGAATGTCTGCGAGGATTGGAAGGTTGTCCGCTGGTGTAGGACGCAGTGCATCCAGTCACAATTCGCAAGGCGTCATTGATGGCGTGGTCGATGAGGCGGTTATGAGCCCTGCGGCACCAGGCAGGCGCGCAGTACTCTGCGGTTGAATGTACTAGTGCTAGAGTGGCTATTAGCAGAGGTGTTGTTCCAGCACCCCAGCTGGAGCGAGCAAGCCGCCTCAGGAGCGCGACGAGTGATGTCAGCTTCTTGCGAAGTGGCTCAAGGTATCGGCGGTACGTGAGCGACCTGTCCAACGTTACTCTGAGGTATTTTGGCTCGGAGCAGAAGGACAGGGTTTCGTTGAAAGCTGGCACAGACTTTCAACAAGAACGCGAAGTATTAACTTCGTATGTTTCAATAAGTTGGTACACAGCAAAATGTCTTCGTCGTATAAAGTAACAATTATAGCTTTCAACTGTGCATATCACGTTCTTAAAACAAAATCCTCAAAATACATTCAATTTTGGTCAGTACAGGCCAGGTAAAAAGCTTCTAGGCCGGGTTTTTTAAAACAAAGCTGGATGTTTCATTTTTCAAGGTGGACGCCAATTGAAAATTTTAAGGATGTCTGGTCTTATTCACGAGTCAGACTTTTTGCGCATGCGCTGTTGCATTTTACTCTCAAAATCGTCGAAATTTGATTTGCTCCTATTTCGCTACAGCATTTCGTTAATGTGGTAGTTTAGATCGACGCAGAAACTATTTTTCATTCAGTTTTTAAATGAAATAAAATGTTGAGGCGGCCTCCAACAAGGAAGCAGGCGTGGACGCAAAGCGCATATTTTACTATAACTGATAATGACTTGAACACCAACAATGACTAGTTTCATTCGCGTCACATATTACAGTTTTGGAAACGTAAATGTGTGCTTAGTGGCTAGTGGTAGTACCACCTTTATAATGAATAGATTCCTTTCACAAACTCGCCGCTGATAGTGGGACAGCTGATATGCTAGATTTTAATTAACCCCAAAATTGCTTGAATTACTCCATAGCACGTGAAAAACAATATGCAGTTTTATGAAATGTATATTTGTTAAGTAACATGCTTCATCTTTACTAACTGTCAATAATCATCTCCTTTCTATGTTTTTGGTCATATCAATAAAACAATGTACGTTGAAGAGTTAAAGCTGCCAAATACGCTCTGAAATATTGTGCAGAAAACTTAGATTTTCAGAAATTTGTGCAAATGTCACGATTGCTTTAAAAAGCAATTACCGTCATTTCTTACCAGAAAAGGTTTTGATAACAAATTTTACTTCTTGTGCAAGTTTGGATTCAATAGTCAATCTACTACGTAAGATTGACCGCGGGTTCCTCTCAAAAATTTTTTGGTTTGTTTTAAACTTGGTAAACGATCCCTCTGCAGATGCCACAGTGGCTGGAATTGTGAGTATGAACAAATGGTACACACATACAGAAAATGTTGTTCAAGTTTGAACTTGTGCATTTGAATCAGCACAATGATTCCCAACTGCTGGGTCGCGTCCCAAAGTGAGTTGCGGAAGAGTGGCTATGGGTTCGGTTCGCGAACAACGGCCTCAATAATTTCTGAAAGCTCGAAATTTTGCGAATATCAACATTGTGTGTGATATCACCAAAACCGAAACACGTAAATATTTAAGCTAAAGCTGAAACTGCAAGGAAAGTAGGTTCACATTCTCACATCTGAAGATTGTCTTCATGTCTTCATGCTGCAGAACTGGACACAGAAAACTAAACCTGGGGAACGTTGCCATGTTTGAGAAATTGGGCAGTGTTATCGAAGAATCAAAAAGTGAACTAGATCAACTGCTAAAAGGCGAAATATCTCAGAACCGTAAAACCCTTGAAAAAGATGTGCAACGATACTTCCCTGAACTCAGTCGAGAAGAGACATCTATGGCAAGAGCCCTTTGACCAGTAACTCTTCTATCGAGATAGTCCCTGACGAACTGCAAGATGAGTTTTTGTAACTGTGAAATGATTCTTCCGCACGTTACTTGTCCTCTGAAAAATTCCTAACGCATTTCTGGTGAGCTGTGCAGCAGTCATACTCAAACCCATCCTCACCTTCCCTTGTCTGCTTCTGTTCGTTTCCCTCACCTCTGTGAGGCTGGATTTTCAACCCTTGTCTTCAATAAAACCAAAGTCTAGGAATAGACTGGATGCGGCGGATGACATGAGATTAGTTTCCACAAACACGTCTCCAAGAACGTCAAGACTAGTTGCACAGATGCAAGCTCAGTCCGCCCATTGATTAGCACGTGTGTTGTTTGTCTTGCATAAGAATGTAAATGCAGCGGATCTACATGGGAAATAATAGTGTTTCTTATTTTCTTGATTGTTACTTGAACGCTTATGTAATATTCTCGAAAGGGGACGCGAGATCAAAAGTTTGGTAACCACTGATTTAGCAGGTCTAGATCTAGTGGAAGCAATTTCCATTTTCCTTTCCGTAATAAGCTGAATGTACAAAGCGCAAATGCCTCATGATGCGGCAATTTACTTTCATCCTTAAGGGCCCCAGTATCCTTCGGGGCCGGGTATGATGTATCTTTTGTACTCCCCTCTTTTAAGCTCTGGTGCTTGCAAGAAACTAAGTGCCACTGACAGAGACAAATGAAGTTCAAAAAGGGCAATATCAGCTAAGTTCAGTGCTAAGTTTTGAAACAGGATACATTTGCAACATAATAATCATTTCTTTTTTCTATTTTCTTTTCACCTTGTAACTGCTCGAGTACAAAAACAGTCATGCTCTAATACTCAACTCTGTGGATTTAGTTCAACAGATTTTTATTCCTAACAAGTATAGAAACCAAACCGGTCACTTGCCACAGTGAAACATTTTTTCGCACAAATGTGAAGAGCGATTAAGGCAAATTAGGCAATTCTTTCCAGCTGAACAATTGCCGTGTCTGTTTTTCCTAAACCAAGTAATTTGTCACAAAAATGTAAGAGTTGTATGGTGGACCATGCGTGCCACCCTAAAATTTTTTGCTTCTGGCATTTTTTTGCAAAAAAACAAAAAAAACGTTTCAAAAACTGAAACAGTTTTTCTTTCGTTTCGAAAACACTTTCCTTTCGCAAGTGTTTTCTAAATAAAAACATTTTCGTTTCAAAAAAATGTCATTTTCGTTTCGGAAACACTTTCACTTTTGTTTCGAAAACACGTCGTAAAACAAATCCATAAAAAATCGCATCAGTTTTGTTGTCGTGGCCCATGTGTGCCACCCTCCGCTGAGGGCCAGTGTTTCCACTTTAGAAGTCTTGATTTGCAGATTCTCCTACAGTATGTGGATGCCTGGCTCCAGCAGCTCGCGATCGTATTGCACGTACATGTAGACTAGTCTGAGTCTTTCCTTGTTGTGATAACCTATCTTTGGGTAAATGTCTTTGAGGGATTTGTGACATAAGACGTATAACTTGTGGCTTAGAACAAGTGCATGGTATCTTTTTGTCCAAGACAAGCGGATGAATTGTGCACATGGGGAGTGGTGGTTGTGATGCAGTCATTCAGTAGTGGAATATGCCGGCCTGTACCCTTGTTTGAAAAGTTAAAAGCTGCTTCGTGGGTTTAGGTAGCATAAATAATTTTATTGGGGATCATTTGTCAAAGTTACAACGTGTGCATGCCAAATTTCAGCGTTTCTGGCAAGTTAGGCAGAAACTTTATAACTGAAAAGTTGAAGGGTAACCAAATTGCTGCAGTTTTGATAACCTCCAAATGTGTAACGGGCTCCCGTGGGCAGTTTCGATTGCTAATAGGCAGTGACGCTTGTCCAAGTAAAGGCACGGGGAGCCTGTTACACTTTTGGGGATCATGGTTTTATATGGAATGATTAAAAACGGGCAGTTGTTTTTGAGACGTTTTTGTTTTTCAAACGAAAATATTTTAATTTGAAAAAAGTGAAAGTTTTTCCAAAACGAAAATAAAAGTTTTTTGAAACGAAAATGTTTTCATTAAGAAAAAATTTGCGAAACGAAAGTGTATTCGAAACGAAAGTAAAATTTTTTAGTTTTTGAAACGCTTTTTTGTTTTTTTTTTCAAAAAAATGCCAAAACAAAATTTTTAGGGTGGCACGCATGGGCCACCACACCATACAGTTGAAACAATCAACGAGTTGGTGAATCACACTTTGTGAATTTTTCAGTTTATCTGCTCATTCATGAATTCTTTTGAAACACTCAAACGTTTTTCTAAGTCGTCCACTGGAAAAGTAAAGAACAGAGGTGGGCAATCGCTACTTTATTAATAGCGTCGCTACCGCTATTTGTTAAATTTAATAGCGGCGCTACCGCAGCCGTCACTGAATAAAAATAGCAGCGAGCTATCGCTACCGCTATTCGCTACCGCTCCTTCTACTGCCCTTTGAAAAAATTTGTTGATGTTGCTTTATTGACGTAGGATCTATTTTGAAACGCTTAACCTTGAAATGTGTTTCTGAAAAAGTTGTTAAAGAAAAACGTGATCTGAAAAAAATAGTCATTGAAGAGTTATGATATAGGAAAAGTATTTTACAGTGTATACACATATAAATGAAACATAGACTGCAGAAACCCCCATAAAGTGCATTTCGCTTCGTGAGTGGATTGCTGTATGTTTAATAATTCGCCTTTATCAAGGCAAGTTTCGCGGTGTGTGCACAGTACTCAAGACTTCAAGAGAATGGTCAAGCAATAAAAGATCAAAACTGTTTTTCACAGAGTTTAATGAGCGTGCAAATTGAATTAGGCCCGAAACCAGGATAGGGGACAAACCGGGCAATCAAAGCCTCCCACGAATTTTTATGCATTATTTTAGATTCTCAAAAAATGTTATGTTGATACATGTTTCATGTGAAACCCCTGAACAAATTACTGACTACTTGTATTTTAAATAGAGGTCCTTGTTTTTGCATGGTTCAGTTTATTCGCGATAGTAGTTTTGTGTACAGCGTAGTTTGTATAGCCTGCGTGCAAAGAATTGTTATTTAGATATTCGAAAGTGAATTGACCAACCACCGTTTCCTTAACATTCCAGCTTTTGAAAGTGCAGCCTAAGTGTTGAATGCTTTAGTTTCAAAGGTGTGCAATGCGCATTAAGCAGCCGGCATCACTTCTAAAAAAATAAACCTCCTGACATCAACAGTTGAAAGCTCTCGATTTACTGTAAAAGCTTTCGAGGAATCTGCCGACGGGTCTGCTGTTATGTTTTTGCGATGATTTAAACTTGCACATATCTGTGGGCCTATTCAAGTTGCGGGTCCCTACAAAGGTGACAAGCAAGCGAATCAGTCAAGCTAATTATTTTTATAGGACATCGATTTCACGTACCGCTACGCATTCACAGTAATGAAATCTTCTTCATATAAAATCTATCATCAATTTCTTTTAATGCTTTATGAAATTAAGTTTCCCTATCAGAACATTCAATGCCCATACGAACTTTTTCACAATATCTGAAAACCTTTTGCATGAAAATATGCAAAAAAACATTAAGAACCACACAGAATTGATTTAACAACAGGAAAAATCAATGCCGAGCGGTCAGAAAACAGTTGAATAAAATTTTAGAAAGGTCGTGATGATAAACGAAATCAATCACGTGACGTTGTGTAGCTGTGTCAGGTAAGAATTTTATTGAAAGAAAATTTTTTTCAACACCAACTCTGCTTGTTTAGCCCAGGCGATGGCCTACAAAAATATGGTATCATGTAATTTTTACCTAAACACATGGAGGCAAATAAAATTTCAGCGAGACTGCAATGATAAAAAAGCCCAACTACCTGACGTCTGGTAGGACTGTGTCAGGTTTAGACGTAGATAAACCAAAACTTTCGTCACTGTTAACTTTGCGTGTAGAGTTAAACGAAGGAAAATGCGAGATTTGTTGAGTTAAATTATCTCCCCCCCCTGGCTACGCCACTGTCTTCAAGACAGAATCATAGGTTTGCTTCAAGTTATGCACACAGCCAAATATACTAAAGTCGAACCAAACTGTCATATTGACATATAATTCAAAACAAAAACCGTAGTTGCACATGCAGCGAAATGTTGAATTCAGCGCCATATTTTTACAAGCATGCAATTAAGTCATACGCAACTTTACCGGTAGCAGCAGCCAATGCTTCGAAGTCCCAACTGCTTTAAGTTTGTCGCCGATGCTGAGTTTTTACCGAACTAACGTGGAGCCTATCGATCAGGTCAAAAGCGACCTGAGCTAAATCTTTCCTAATGCTGCTAGCTTGCAGCAAACAAATCATCCAAAATCAGCGCAAAACAGTGAGAAGAGCAGTTACTATCAATGTGTGCTGACAGAAGAGCTCTTGCGAACTTTTTCCTTTGGCCACCACTCACGCCAAAGTAGCGAATATAGCGGTAGCGGTAAGATGGTGATACCTCCCTACCGTATCCGTTATTTTTATCAGAAAAGAGCAGCGCTCCCGCTAACGCTACTGGAAAATTTGCTGGCTACAGTAGCTCGCTATTTTAGTGCATCGCTACTGCCTAGCTTTGGTAAAGAGTAAGTTAAAACGTTTACTTGCACGTCTTGCTTTCGGCAACAAACCCGAGTTGAGGCAGTATTATCCACTATCCATCAAATAAAAATATAGTTTGGTTGGCAAAGACCACATATCGTTTAGTTTGGTTGGCAAAGACCACATATTTTACAAATTTTTGTTTTCTTCAAATGATGGCGATCACTGACACGGCGAAACTTCAATTTTCGTTTTGTTAGATGGTTTGAGACCGCTTACGTTGACCGTGGATACCGTTGTTGAGTTAAGAGATGAAAACTATCAACCCACTGAGCTATTGCCTCTGTGGATTAAAGCAACCCTTTGGTGACCGCATGGAATGCAAAAAATAGCATAGGACAGTGCTTCTCAACCCTTTCAAGCACGTGGCCGAATCAATAAACAAACAGAAGGTCGTGGCCCACCGGTTGATTAATTTTTTCTTTGCGAAAACAGTTGCACATGCACAGAGCAGAAATAAAAACAATTAAAACAGCATTCAATAATGCAACGTACGCTACAATCAATGCGAAGGCTGAACATGTTTCTTGTTTGAAAGCAAAGATATTCGAGGCTCAGTGCATGACAACGCACAGATTAAGTCATCTTCCACATTAACCCTGCTAGATTTCGTTTTCGTGCAACAAGAGCGGCCTGACTACATCAAAATGCCTTCAGTAACTGCACAGGTTGCCAGGTTGTCAAGAGTACAATAGGCCACGTCGACCGTAAAAAAGCCAGAAAGTACCAAAAAGGCTAAATACAAGATAAATACACAACGAAATTTTTAAAATCCGTGACAGATTGTATTACAGGATTAGTACAGGTTGAGAATGCCTTAAGCCTACAAACCATTTCAGCCCTGTATACATAAATGGAATAAAATTCACTCATATAATAAACATCTCGAAAATTTTTGGCTTGCTGAGGAGTAACCTGAAACAGCAAAACTGCAAGCATGAAACAACAAAATTATAACATTGTAGTGCAGAGTTTACAATAAAAATGTGAAATTCTGTGTCCAGAACCAGTGTACAGATATCTGCCAATGCGCGGAAATCTGCCAAACCAAGATAACAATTGAATTGGTCAAAATGGCCAAAAAATGCAAAATTTAACTTGGCCTTATTGAAAAAATTATGAAAAGCTAAAGGAGTTCAAAAAAGGCCAAAAATTACAAGCTTGGTCTCAAAAAAGCCCAAGTGGCAGCACTGCTGGATATAGTGCACAGCTTGTGGGCTATACGGGAATTTCCATGTTGCAATAATTTCTTACACATACTGACGAGAGAGCGTATTAAGACGTTTCTAGCTCAAGAGTAACCTGCGCTTTGGTTTAAATGGTTCAACGTGCAAAACTTACTAAAATTCAATAATACCAGCCCGTGACCTATAGGCGTAGCCAGGGGGTCCAAAGAGGTCAGGTATTTCCAAATTTCTAGCATATCTTGTCATTTTGTGCTTTGAGAGGTGGTTTGCCAGACAAAATACCAAAATACCGTTTCTCACTTCAAGTCAAAAGATTTGGCCCTCCTCAAATTTTGGGCTGGATGCGCCACTGCCGTGACCGTCAAAATTTTTTCCGTGGCCCACAGGTTAATCCACCCTACGTTAGCACTACCTCTCTATGGAATCATTCATATAAAACCATTCTGCTTCTGAGTTTCACATTACACTGGCACTATTGTTTGATAAGCCACGTCGAGCCGTGCACGAGCGCAGAATTACCCGACGCAACAAAACAAACAAAAGATTACGCTTGGCAACTCCTGGCACGTCATCAATGCATGTTTACCTTAGCTGAAGTTGCTGTCTTACTCCTGCGGTCAAGATCAGGGTTCTTGCCTTGTGACCTCAGGCAAAGACTACTCACGCTACTGTGTAGTAATAATTAATCACGTGCCTTGCTCAAGGCGTGATTCTTGGCTTGGCGTCCATCGCCACTCTTTTAATTGGAAGCGTGGCGTTTGTTATTCGGCAGTTGTGTGAGGCATGAGTCGGATTGGTCGCCAACGTTTTTGTTCGTTGCATGTGGATCTGTTCTAAGACCGTTTAAACTTTGAATAAAGTCTTCTATACTGCAGTAGTGTCAGTTCATACTGCAAACAATTCAAACTTCGTAAAGCCGATATAGATATCACAACCAATTTATCGGGCATTCAATTGGCGATGCTTATCAGGACTCACAAAACAGGTTTGTTTGAACCAAACGATTATAACGACTGAGGCCACCTGGTATTAACAACATTGAAACATGGCAGCGTCCATCTGCTCAAGGTATTGTCATTTGAAGTCAAGGAAAAGTTGCGAAAGCTAAAGAAACGACTGCCTCCTTTCCAATTTCTTTCCCCGCTTTGGTAACCAGGGATGTGGAAGCGGAAGCGCTAAAATTCTACCGCTTCCGATTCCACATAGGTTGTTTGATTTGAAAAGTAACTGAAAGTTTTGTCCAATTTCCAGTGGGGATTAACGGTGAAGTTGCACTGTAAGTCTGAATCAAAGTGCGATATCAGTAGCGCGAGAGAACGAGATAAAGCATAACTAGCATCCATGGCGTTCTTCACAGAAGGCCAAGTCATCGTGCAGCTTACCGATTTTATCGGAGGCTGACTTTTCAAACCTGGCTGCAGTCTACTAAAATGGTAATAGTTTGAAAGTACAGCAATCTCCCGGTTATGTTCGGAACTTGAATCGGAGCTGTTTGTGCGAACTTATGTGGTAGGTGCGAACTTAGCAGTTGTGCTTTTAACTGCCTTGGCAAACAGATGCTGATCATTAGGGCTAATAGTTGGTGAAGCTAACTATTCTTTTCAGCAAGGCATATAGTCAGACTTTTTCATGGTGTTTTAGGGACCCGATTCGGGTCCATAGAATTGGAAATCGGGTCCCTAAAATTAGAGAAAATTATCATCGGGTCCCGAAAATCAGAAATCGGGTCCCTACAGGTCCACACCGGGTACCTAACATATTCCTTAAAAATACCCTGATATCACACTTCACAAACAATGAAACGATGTTAGCCACAGCCAAGCATATAATTGGGTCGTTTTGAGTCAAATTATATAACTGATCCAAGTTAACGAAACATCGCACGACAGTACGGAGTGAGACTGCTGTAGGAAAGTCTGTGTGAAGCGGGAAGTTATGTGCAAACGTTATTTGCCCTAATGTCTGAAGACACACACACAGAAAAAGTTAGTGCGTCTGTCCGCAGATTAACAAAGCAGGATAGTAAGGTATTTCTTTGGATTGATAACATGCATCGAGCAAACCGCCCCTTCCACCTTCACTAACCATTTTGAAAGCAAACGAGCGTGCTGAACAATTATATCGAATCGTAAACTTTAGCAACAATGTTTCGTGTTTAACTATTTTTATGACCAGTTGTCACGTTAGATTTGCTGTAAATACCAATAAATTGCTGAAAACCTTAAATCCAGAATTTTTCATAACTTTGTGCGAACTTAACTGGGATGCGAACTTAAACGGATGCGAACTTAACTTACATTTTACGGTACATATGTGTTTGCCAACTCAGTCTAAAAAGATTTTAGCATTTTAGTAAGATGTAAAAAGTTTGTCCAAAATCTTGGGCTTTAGAATTTTGCTCAAAGCATTACTATGACGTAATAATGCATGATAATCAATGCGCTTTGAAGAAACCTTAAACCAGTGGTTCTCAAAGTAGTCGATATCGACCCCCAGGGGTCAATTGGACCATACAAGGGGTCGATAAATAGTTACGGGGTCGAATGGGGGTCACTGAATGGCCCTAAGTTCTAAGCATATCTTCGGATTGTGTACCATTTTATCATGTATTTCAAGTAAAAAGCACTGAAATTTTTTTTGACACATATTTTCCTTGTATGAGTAACTGTTGGGCTAGGCCACGGGTTCTATAGAAAATTGTATACCTTAATTGGGGGTCAACGTGCACAAAAGTTTAAGAACCACTACCTTAAACGGTACGCTATGCAATTTAGCTTGATATTTGTTAGACTAAGTTTAGGTTGTTGTAAGTGCTGTTTTTATTGATATGTGTTGAAGACAGTTTTCTAGGTTGTGTTTTTTGTAAGAGCAGAGTAGGAGTACCGTGCTGACAGATACTAACTTATGCGATCATTTTAACAAGTAATGTGCCCTTGTAAATCGTCAGCTGCTGGTTTTGATAGTCATGGTTGTCAGCAAGTTCATAGATGAGAGAGAGTCCAGGCTCTGTTAGAGTCCAGGCCAGGCTCTGATAAGAGTCCAGGCTCTGTTGGAAGCGGAAGCGCTAGGTGTGGAAGCGGAAACTGAAGCGGTTGGCGAAATAGCCGATTCCACATCCCTGCTGATAACCAGAAAAATCTGAATATTTTGGTGCAATTGGCCAAAATGATTAATAATAATATTTATGTTGCGGCAGACTCATGGTCCATATCACAGCGGTATTCGGATACTGTAACAGAATGACACAACAATGTTTAGTCATAGAGCAGTACAGAGCAAGTGTTAGATGATAAACACAGACATGGAGATGCCAAACACTGAAACAGCGCACCAGCTATGTACTGTAACTGAATTTACTCATCAAATAGTAATCCGGCAGTGTGAAGAAAAATGGAGACAATTTAACGTCAGGTTCTGACGTAAATGGTTAATATCGTCGGGTGAGAATGCTTCCAAAAGCATGTGAATTGTTTGATCAAGGTTTCAAGTCTTTTGCAAGATATTTTTAGATTGAGGCTGACAACCGTTCTTGCTTTCGCTAAAGTTAAACCAAGATTTGACAGTTGATGTTTTACTATTATTAAAAAATCAACATAATTGCGTATTTGGCTTGCGTACATCCTCGTCATGTTGGGTTAATAGAGGAATTTAAGGTAAAAGCAAAAATCATGAGCCGCAACGAAGCCTACAGAAGGCTTAGATTGCTACGCATAGGGAATGCTGAAGAAAAGCAAACACCAAGACAACGAACCAAAAACATTTTTTTCCAAACCTTATTGGAGCAGAGGCGCATTTTTCAACAACTCAGCAATTACTGTTTTCTCAAGCTCATCTGACAAGAAAAAAACAAGCTTACTGTATTTCGAAATATGTTTTTTCAAAAACAAGCATAATTTCCCTCAAATTTGGGAAGTAGGCGTACTTGAGACACCAAAAAGGCAGGAAAGTGCAGAAACTCTACCAGTAGCCTTTATTAGCGGTTGGTTGACGACCAAAATTGTATTCCACTTCAAGCTTGTTGTTCTTAAACTATCTTGAGACATGAAATATGGTATTTTTCAGTATTATTTAGTACTCTTTATACCCAGAAGGCTTCAGTAGCCAGACTGGCAAAATTTCTTTTACAGATTACGTATGAACAACCGAGATTAACCATGAACCGCCCGCGTCGACTCAGCTTTTCTTATCAGCGAATCCCCTCAGGAACTTAAAGCTTGCTCGTCCATCAAAATGTCTAAATTGTTTATGCAAGAAATAGCACTGGGTCCTCACGCACAGCTTTTGTTTTCACACGTCAGGCGTGCACTTCCATCTTGGCAGTAACCCTGCTTATTCAAAAAATACGAATGTCATGCTTATTTCGATAGGGCGGCTCGACAGAACGCTTAGAAAGAAATAGTTGCTGAGGTAATAAGCTCAATAAGTATTTCGTATGTCTTTTTAAAATTTAGTTGAAACCTGAATTACGCATATTGTCAAAAGATCCCAGAGCGGGGCATGGATGGAAAAGATCCCAGGGTGGGGTATGGATGGATCTTTCTCTCCCGGCAAAGACACCGCTACCCAATTTCCTTCAGCACCCAAGTATCGATGTAAAAGCATTGCAGATATTGCAGTACTCCAGCAAGCGATTATTTTGGTAATCTGACGCAAACTTTCTGGATTTCAAACAAAGTTCAATGTAGTTGTCTTTTAGACGAAGGAAATTTCGCACTGTTTCCATGAAATTGCATTGTATTTAAATCTGATGGAGGCATTTTGGAATGAATCACCTTGTAGTAAAATGTTTCACAAACCACAGTAAAACACAATGCTGTTTACCTGCTAAGCCTTTGGTAATAAACTTCAAACAGGCAAGTACCACGCCTTCAGTCTCGCTCTCGAGTTATTGTTCAGATAAAGGAAAAGTTTCGTGCAAGATGTGGATTTGTTATGCGGTTTAAAAATGGCCTGCCATAAAACTGTAAATTCTGAACGCGATAATCATGATATAAAGCAGTGAAGTTTCATTCATCACGTTGAACCATCTTCGCAGGGTCATTCAAAGTGATTTAGTTTATTCGCGAATGTGATTATGAAAAATTTTCTATTTATTGCTTACCATTGTCTCGATTTATTTGTTTGATTTCAACAATAAACTAGCGTTGAAAAGAGTAAAACCTGTAGCTGTCCACAAGGCTAAATGCACTCTATGCGTGTATTTGTATGGAAATGTCGTTCATATGCACATACTGTACACTAAAGAATAAAAATAAATAATCTTTACCAGAACTGTTCCATGACTTCAATTATTTCCAGATCATGGTTTTCAAAAAGGAAGATTCATCACAACAAATTTTTTTCGTAAAAACTATTCATTTTAGCTTTAGGGTTACGTCAGTAAACGGCGGCAAAAAAGGTATTTAAGAATGCGCCAAAAGGAGCGGGGGCCAACATACGTGTCTCTCCTGCATGGTGATTTTCTGTTGTCAGGGTTTTTTAAGGCGTTTTAGGGACACGATTCGGGTCCACAGAATTGAAAGTCGGGTCCCTAGAATCAGAGAGAATTATCACCGGGTCCCTAGGATCAGAGATAGTTGGGTCCCTAGAATCAGAGAAATCGAGTCCCTGCAGGTCCATATCGGGTACCTAACATTTTCCTTAACAAAAACTGGTTATAATGAAGATTGATTTGCTATGATCAGGCGCGTAGCCAGGGGGGAAGCAATTGCCCTCCCCCCAACTCCAAAAATAGCATCAACAATTTTCAGGTATTTGCTAAAGCTTTTGATGTGTAAGTCAAAGAAATATTCAGAGCAATCAACGCAAATGCTAGGAACCTATCCTACTTCAGTTTTAAGTAGAACCTGATCAAAGCAGAATGGTTTACTAATTGTCCATGATTAATCAAACTTTTGCGTGCAGTGTAAATGCTGGAGAACTCATATCATGGCTGAAGTTTGCCTGAGGGTGAAGCTCCGCGTTGAAGTTGGCGATAATGAAAGACAAACTTGTATCCAAGCGATTGCAATCACTAACAGAAAGTTAACAAGGAGTAACGCTTTCCGCACCTGTTTCTAGCGCACCAGCATGCTGTGTTCCAACTTAATGGTGATGTAGACTTCATTTCAGGACCATCACAAAATTTATCTCTGATAACTCTGGCGTGCTAAAAATATTGTATAATTTACCCTTTTCTGTAGCATCAGCCGTAACCTTAAAATGTAAGACCTAAATGAACATCGGAGATGTTTGTTTTTGTACAGTTTTGAAAATATGGCGAGGAATACGTTTTATATGCCTTGAAGCTCAACAAACATGGGGTACGAAGCAATATAGTTTCACAGTTTCAAAGAGTATTTTATAGCACAATTAGGCCATAGGCACTGTTTAGCAACATCTAAGATATTTATTTGTGATGATTAAACATGTACTGTGACGGTTCAATCACACTTATGTGGAGCCTTAATTGCCACCCTATTCTACTAATTTTGAAATCATTCCGCTGCAGCGGCTAGAATCAGCAGCAAAGTCTACGAGCTGATGATGCCTACTTAGTAGGCGAAATATACATTCTGTAAGATCTTAGTGAAGGGATGGGCAATTAATTTGGCTACGGGGCCACTATGAGAAGGTCGCATTTAGCGGAAGCCATACCTAATGGAAATAGAAGCAAATCTCGGTTTTAGCCTCGGCACTAATATTTACTGTGATAAGTTGAAGAAAATTTCCGATTTGAACATTTTTCCTGAATGCTTCCGCGGGCCACTGAAAACGCTGTTAGCGGGTCACATTTGGTCCGCGGGTCGCTAATTGCCCACCCCTGTCTTCGTGTATTATTCTTTACTGGGAAAGGATTTCTTTCGATAGACAGTGTAAGTAGGAAGATGCTTTTTTATTTTGTAAGTGCTGAGGGCATTGACAGTGCCATTACTCACAAGTCACAGATAGCTTGCAATCTGTTTTCTCGATAAAGCGCATGTGACTAAAGTGAAAATAAATTAAAATTTTTCCAGTCGATTCGATTTTTTTATTTGAAACACTAATGAAGTTTTAAAAAAGACTTCAACCGCTTACACTAGCATGGCTAGATTAGCGGTTACCAAACTATTTTGAGCGCGATCCAAATCTGAGTTTGGTGAAGACCTCGTGACCCAAGCCTCAAACAGCGCATGAAAAATAATGGTTGTATGGATGTTTTTTGGCAGTAAGCTGTTAAGTTGATTTTTAATGTCAGCAATCTACCCTTTTCTCAGGTACCCACGTTACACTCAAAGACAAGCATTGGTGACGTTGACATTGCACAACTCCGGTTTAGACTCCGGCTTGGGTACAACGGTGCCACAGCTTGCATACCGATCCATCGGTAGATTTCTGCACCCACAAGAAAGTCATATCCGATTCACTCACAACCAAAATCATAAGAGCCCTTCCTCGAAGACATTGTCGCATTTTTATCGCGGAGACGCAGACGTGTCTGCAAGCGTTGAGCTTGCTTAGTGCTTAAAATTTACTTCGAATCTCGCATCCCTCAAATCTTGCTAACATCAGAATGCGGGCGTCGGTCTAATAAGGCATTAGATAGAAACATTTTGCAAATGTGTTGCCCAAAAACTGAATAGCAATATTTTCCTTCAAAGGAAACATTTTCAGGTTGAAAAAGCGAAAATACCAAACAAATTTTTTAACACGTTACATTCCGGATTGATGAATTGGTTTGGCTGATTTGCCAAACGTTCCCTACCGGTATGTTTTTCGGCAATTGTCCTCAGAAGTTAGCACCTTCAAAGGACACCTTTGAAAAGTCGCCAAAGCGCAAAAATTCGCACCACCGTCGTCTGAGGCGCGCGTGAGCGCAAGAGTCAGTCCAGCGCTTGTCGCAGATCAAACGTCGGCTTGCCGATATGCCTATACCCTTCCCTCATGCAATCCACAGTGCTTCAAATATTCATAAAAGCTTTAAATATAGGATTCTTTCCAATTACGCTGTAGTCATTGCGATTCATGATACATGCAAAAACCAATCCTAACAATGGTCTCAGTGGAATTGCGTTTTCGTGAGATTTTTTCGTTCGATTTGTGGCCTCCCAAACACATCAGTTTTGCCAGATTTCATGTGCAAATAATCAACAAGTTGAAAATCTAAAGTAATTGGTGCATTGTTCTTTGCTTGGAAAGTTTCCAACCCATCAACGCCTTGGTTTATGCTTTATTCACGGCGTTTTTTGTTCCTTTCAGAATTCAAAACTACCTATGTTCTCGATGGAGGTGCCTTTTCGCGAGATATTTTTTCTTTCGCATTTGTAGCATATCAACCGCTTCAACGTTGCCAAATTTCGTGCGCAAACAAGCAACAATTTGAAAAATTACAAACAGTGATACAATCTTTATTGTTTGGAAAGATATAAACCCGTCAACACCTTAATTGGCTGATGCTGTAATTACTGCAAAGTTTGTTCCTTGCGAAAGACAAACTACTTTTTCTTTCCAATTTGTATCCTACCAACCGCTTCAGCGTTGCCAAATTTCATGCACAAATAAGCACAAATTTGAAAAAACAAAGACATTGGTTCAATGCTCATAGCTTGAAAAGTTCTAAAACCCTTTAGGGACTGTAAAAACCGATTTATCGTCTTGCTCGGCGGTTTTTCAGCAATAACTCTTGAACCATTGAAGGTATGTCGACAGGTAAAACATTGCAAGAAAGGTTTTCGTGCGATCGTTCAGATATGTTTAACAGCAAGTCATCTTTGCATTTGAAATTTCTTAGAAAATCCGCTTTTTTGCTTTGTTTCTTGCCTTTTTGGGAACGTTCTTGACGATTTTCAAAAAAAATTCTTGGAACCGTTTTAGCTTTTTTTATACCTGGCCTCGAGTTCTTTCAAGGACTATACCAAGTCACTTACCATTGTTTTAGGGTTGGAGAAAAACAATGTTGCGACAAAAAAGCAAATTGGGGCAAAAACGGCAATTTGAAAAATGCGATATTTTAGGGCTTACGCCATAATCGCTGCCGATACTTTCGGAGTGCAGCATTGGAACAACGCAAAAATACAACCAATAGCAAAAAGTCGAAACTTTTCAAAACGTTTTATTGAACCGTTGTCAACTTTTCTTCAATTTTCGGACACTTGTCAGAAATGTTTGGGATCATTGGTATAACTTTTTTTCTTCTCATTGTTTCTGCTTCAAATTTGGTAGGATGTTGCAGGATACAGATGTGAAAATGTACTGCAACTTTCGGATTTTTTTGTGTTTGGTATCGGAGATAAGATATTTTGCATGTGAAAAATGACCAAAACTCCCCTAAAACATCAACAAATTTATTTTTGTACTTTCCAAAAAATTTGCGCAATTCTTTCATAAATATTTTTACAAACTTTGGGTTCTGGCTGACATTTTCTGTGCCGAATGAATTTTTCTAACGTGTTTGTAGATTTTTCTACATATTTTGAACATACCCACTGCTTTTGTTTTGACTACTCTGCTTTTTCAGTTTTTCCCCTGTTCGAGTTCGCCAACGATGCCTCAAAGCTATTGCCAATACCTCAAAATATGCGCGGTGAAAAAACTTTTCTTACAATACCTTCCTGGTGGACGTAACTTTAGAGGTTTGCAAATTATCGCAAAAATCGTGCAGTATTGTCAATTTATCGGCTTCTGCGGTCCCTAAAGGGTTTCTTGCGAGAGAAAAAATACCAATGATCTGAGTGGAGCCGTCTCTTCGCGCGATGTTTTTCATTCATTTTTCCTTTGCCCCCCTTTTGTTACAAGTTTATTTTTTAAGGCTGATTAGCGTTGCCATATTGGCTGTATTGGAGCCAAAAAACATAAATTTGGCTCTTTTGGGAAACATTTTGCTCCAAAATTGATTTGACAATTTGGCTACTCTTTGACTCTTTTGCAATCTGTTTCGTTCCACAATTTTGCTTGGAGAAGAGATGCGAGTGGCGCGTGCACCTTGCATCCCCGCGACCATGAAACGAGAAGTGCGTCACCACACACTTGCGCTATTGCGCACCCGGGCAGACCCAAGAAGAGATACTGAAGCGGTTCGAGTCGAGCGCGCAGACCTTGTCGCTTGCAGTGCCCAGTGAATCTGCTCCTACTCTGCTCTGCACAGTACACTCCAGACCTCATGGCGGTCTGCAGTAAGGCTGCAAAGACAAACTGGCAACTGCACCAATCTACCAGACACTCCGACGGAATCATAGCCTCTTAGGCACTTGTGTTTCTTATTATCTTGCAGTAGATACCAGCCAAGCAGTTAGACATATTTTTCAAATTGCAATATTCTGTGTGGCTTATTTTTGTTTAAGGTGTAAAGATTTAGTGAGATTTGCTATGTTTTTCTCAAATGTTTTGCATGTACTACCTACTCTAATCTACCACAGTCAGTAGAACTGTGGTTCTTAGGTATTGTTTGAAACAGTGGTTCCCAAAGTATGGGTCAAGGGTCATAAATGGGTTGGGTCGAGGCGACACAAACCTGGGTTGTGTATTTTCAACGTTACCACTGCTTGTCCGTGTCTGTCTGTAGCGTAAGTACTTGAGAAAGGAGTAGCTTGCTGACATTGAAAACAAACTGAGCATCGTACTGCCAAAAATCATCCATACAAAGAATAATTTTCATGTTAACAAACGCAGTTTCAGGCTTGTGTCACGAGATGCTCACCAAGCTCAGATTTGGGTCTGCTCAAAAAAGTTTGGGGATCTCTGCTTTAAAGAAATATTTAGTTTTTTTCCAAACAGCTAGTGTTTGGCTACTTATATGTCATTTTTGTTCCTTTCAGAACGTTGTTTGGCTCCATTGGTTTTAAACTATCAGGCAACCCTGTGGCTGATAGGAGCCTTGCAAGGTAAGGCAGTAAGGAATATATGAATGCCAAAATGGAAAACTTACAACTCACGCAAGATTTTATAAGCCTCCAAAGAAGGATCGTTTTTTTCCGGATTACGGTTATCCGGTAAACCGAGACTCCCCACAATGTCAAAACAATGTAATCAAATCAGACCGAACAGTCCAAAAATTCTGTCGTGGAAAAAATGCGAAAGTGTATAAGTTATTTGAAAACAGATATAGCCTACTGTTTGAATAGTTTTCGGCCATGTTTAGCTCTGACAACTAAGCCTTTATGATTTATTGCGCACTGACGCGGTGCCCTTCAGCAGCTTACGTCACGAACCTGGTAAAACACCGTGCAGCTTTAGCATGCGCCCTAAAACAGCGGCCCTCAAACTTTTTTGAACGCAACCCTAATCTGAGTTTAGCGAACGCCTCACGACCAAAGCAGCAAATGGCGTATGAAAAGATAAGTGTATGGGTGAATTTTGGCAGTAAGTTGCTAAGTTCGTTTTCAGTGTCAGCAATCTACTCATTTCGCAAGTACCTTCGCCACAGACAGACACAGACAAGCAATGGTAACGTTGAAAACATACAACTCAGGTTTGGATCGCCACAGCCCGTCCCATTCCTTGGGAACCGCTGCGCTCAATAGAGGCGTGTACTGACTAGAGCAGTGTTTCCCAACCTTTTTTAGGCTTGAGACACCCTACAGCAGAGAAATATAGTTTGTGGCACCCAGTGACGAACCCATAGTAATTTGCATTAAGGTATGATGACAGTTTGAAAAAATATTTTTAATGATACATTGAAAAACGTATTAGCTCGCGGCACCCCTGAGTATCGTAAGTGGCACCCAAGGGTGCCGCGGCACGCCGGTCGGTAACCAATGGACTTGAGAAACCGCTTACAAATATGCTTCAGAGAAATTGTTCTCCGATTAGCAGTTGTCCTAGTTGTTAGTTACATTGTAAGTAGTTGGCATTTGTCCTAGCGGGCAATTGACTGGTTGACAGTTGTTCGTAGGTTGCTGCCCGGTTGGTAGTTGTACAGTTGGCAATTGTCCTGATGCCATTTTATACTGTATTTAAGATAAATAGAGCTCATGTCAAGTTTTAATGGAAGCCTGGAAAATATTACAGTGGGTTCTGTGAAGGCACCTCCTGATTGGTGGCCGCTTGGTGCTGGCCTGCGTGCAACACGCCGTATCAGTGTGCATCACAACTAAACGCATCGCTTTTTGTGCTGTGATAATCAGCTACAATGAAAAATCTACTTGAAGCTGTTTTAACACAGTACAACAGAGAAAAAACGAAAAGCGCGCAGGCATTCAGAAGCCTGTAAAAAAACAATCGTTTCTACTTTCAAACTTTTTTCTTCTTTTTCAAACTTTTTGTTATTGTGAAATTCCGCACTTGAACCGCTCCGTGGTGAAAAAGTTTTTGTTAATGTTGTTTGTTATCCTGCTCCTTGTCAGGCTTTTCTCATTTACGCCATAGCATTGTGTGCAAATCGATAATTGTGAAAAACAAACAATTACCTGCACAAAACATACTGTGATGACTTACCTACTGTGATGTGGAACAGGACCAGTGCAGCAAACCAGGCTGGTCACTCAGCGTTTGTTAAATTTGCTTGCATAGCGCAGTAAGCAAAATATCAAACAAAGCTGATTGATGTTATGCAATATTGTTATCTTTCATAAAATAGAGCGGCAGTGCAGCCAATGTAACAACGGACTTTTAAAAATCCAAAACAACATGTTTAACATAACGATTACGGCATTTCGCTAATGAAAGAATACAGTTCACTTAGTTCAATCGTCGATTATCTGTTAGAATACAACAGCTAAGCAAGCTTCTGTCTTGTTGCACCCGGCAGTTCGCAAGTTTAATTTCGTCGAAGTCGTCCACAGTTGCACTTAAACACAGAAGTATTAAATTGTGGCATCTCTGGATTCCACGCAAATGTGCTTGAACCGCAGCTTTGACTTAGACCTCTTGTTAAAATCACATATATCACAAAATGTGAATACGAAGCGCCAATGTCGACTGCATACCACAATCGCGAACTTAATATTTGCTGCTGAAATGACTTTTTTTCTAGAAAAAGCAAGCTTTTTATTAAAATGAACGTTTTTCTCCGCTTCACGTCCAAATGTTTCACATCTCTTGCGACAGTAGTACACCTATTCAACGCAATGTGATAAACGATCGTTACACACGACTGGTCGACGATTTGAAATTCTCCTTCTTTTGATATCGTGTGCTTTCAGGGTATCCGTTTTGAGGGACAGGGTCTATGCCACACCTCCACCACTTTCGGTATTTTTCCGGCAACCAGCTGCTGAAAATCCAGTGATCCAACGGGAAGAAAAACAGCATCGGGTCTTGATCTGAACACCCTCGCCATCCACCTGCCCGTAATAAATGTGAAGCTAGTAAGAGGATAATTTATACAACAAAAACACGAAGGATTCGGAGAGAGATAATCAAAGGTTTGGGCAAAAAGGTGGTATGAGTCAAAAGAGTCACTTTCGTATTTAATTACGTGCAATGTCTGAAATTCTGTAAATCGTGAGGTAAGTCTTAAAAAGTCAACGAAATTATGTTTAACGCTCATTATTTGACGCTTTCACAACCACACATAACGGGTTAGAACGTAACACGCCCATAACCAGCTTGAGACATCAGAGCAGACGAAGAGTCCTCTGAGTGGGACCCAATTTTTTAAATAGTTTTACACTATGTCCAGCACATTTTTCCAGGGACGTAGAAAAATTTTCCAGGGGGGGACGGCGAAGACCCCTTGCGCCCCCTTAGTTACGGGCCTGGAACGTAAGAACACACGATACTAACAAGGAGCAAACAAAGGCATGAATGAAGACAAGCGTAGATATGTAGGCGAAACAAAGTTTAGTTGCGGCTTTTCATGGAAGATTCAAACATGCAGCAGATTAAGGAACGCCAAATCTGCCAGTGCAACGATCAACCATCAATAGAGATTCCACGCTCTACCAGTTTCACTCCATTGTTGCTTATGCGTAGCTGCAGTTTAAGTACTTCCCGATTGCGCGCTTTTAGGGATGTGACGCTATGCGCCGTCACAGAAGCATATCTATAGATGGCGCTAACACGGGTAATTTGGAGGAATACAAGCACGAATACCATATATGGGACTAGCAAAGAGCGGACGCATAGATGGTGTCAATACGGATGATATGATGGCTAACACCGCTGAATATTTAAGAGAAGTTCCAAGTAGATCCATTCAGAAAATGTGTGGGGAGTGGGCGAAAAACCCTCAATTTGGAAAAAGGAAATTTAGCCTTTGCTGGTTGAACCTTGGTGCATTTTCCATAAAAGTGTTAAGCCACTTACACGATGCCAAGCTGACAATAATTCCGACGACCAGCACTCCAGCGAAACCCAGGCAGCTGTAGTACGTGTATGATATCGAATAGAGGTCTGCGATCGGTGGTAGCTCGGCTTGCGAAACGTTTTGTGCGGTGAGTTCCGGCATCGTGTAGTTCTGCAAAAAAGGGAATTCTACAAAAACACTCGTTGCAGGTGTATCTCGTGTGCGCGTGAGTGTTCGAGCGAGCTTTCTTCACCCTAAATTGGATGTGTTGTCACAAGTATGAATTCTTCCCAGAATGCAGGTCTTGCCACATAGCGTTTTTTTCACCTTGGCAAATACCTCCCGATATTTCAAAAAACGCGCCTAAGAACGAATTGTTGGCTCCTCACAAGATTTCGAAACAGTTTAGTGTTTAAAGGAAAGGCGATTTTCAGCTGAACCAAGAATGATATTGACTTGCTTGCAATAAACTTAAGATTCGTTCTGACAGCAACCGCACGTAGCAGAGCACACTACGTCCAATAATTTCGATTCGTTCGCGCATTAAGACGACTTTAAAACGCCGAAAGATCACTTTGACTGATTGTCACAACAGGACCTAGCGACGAAGGAAACCTTTCACTAGGCTTTATTCAACTAATAACACATCAACATCTGCAGCGCAATACAACAAACGCCTGGTACGAAACTAGCAACCATCTGACATCGACGTGCGATACGAACGACCAAGCAAAGCAATG
>Ga0210059_1004246_pt1 | contig 23096 bp, 14 predicted proteins | sample Ectturendosymbi2_FD_188042 | JGI IMG/M metagenome (GOLD analysis project Ga0210059, IMG submission 188042) | Ecteinascidia turbinata endosymbiont from Florida, USA - Sample 2 (SPAdes) (version 2) | ecosystem: Host-associated > Tunicates > Ascidians > Unclassified | place: Key West, Florida...
AGTCGCGCGTCAACGACAGTGTTCGGCTTTTTTAGGAGCCTTAAAGCACGGTGCGTTTGCGCTGTCGCGGAAGCTGACGGCAATTAAAGCAACGGCGCTGTCAAAACCAGCTGGATGTTTAAGCACGCATGTGCGATAAAAACTATTTTTCCTAAAAACTGCTGTCGACGTCACTGTTGTGTATGTGTATTTCATTTTCGTGCGCGTATAACCAAGCGATTCGGTTGACAGAATCGAATAAATCCTTATCGGACAGCTCAGCAAAATTATTAACGACGCTGATAGGGCTGAAATAACCAAAAGCAAAACTCTCAGCATGGCAGATTCCATGAAACAAGGAGAATTGTTTTTGCCGACCTCCTCCAGTGAAAACTTCCGACTTGATGCGATCCATCAAATGCCAACAAGCAGCTAAGAGCCATCCAAGGGCTGCAAGCGCTTATAATTGTTTAAGCACGAAGAGTAGGACCCGATGCATGTCTGGCCCAAGTGAAACATCAATTCGCACAATGACATCCCTGCGTTTTAAGCGGCTTTTGACTAACGGTGGGTGTCTGCAGAAAAATCGCACACACAACGCGGAGTTCCTCGGCCGCGGTCCTGCACGGTAAAGTTAGACAAGTTTTTCCAGGTGAGACAAACTGCTGGTAACTCGTGTTACCTTCCTACTCGTTTACGCTTTTCATTTTTTAGGTTTTATTTTAAAAATACGAAACGGAACAGCAGTTAAGCGAGGCTCCATCGGGATGACAGTCGACAAAACGGTGGGCGGTAGTGCCGTTATTTCATTTTTTAAATAAAAAAGCCGTGATTTCATTTGAAATCGGTGATCTCCAACTGAGAATGGGTGATGATCTCTCCTGATCTTTCGCTGAATGTTCGCGCCGTTTTGTTTCTTTCTCCATCAACCAAAATCTGCGGTCGCTCGAGAATAGGGGGCGAAACCCTAACAAGCAGTAGAAAATAGGGGGCGAAACCCTAACAAGCAGTAGTTTTGAATCTCTCACCAGCAGCATGCGAAACAAACACCACAACAGTACTTTGCCGACGAGACGGAAATGCAATTCTAAAAGAACATTAAAGCTCCGATATGAACAACCAAAAGTTGATTGGGTAAGCTGTTTTCTCTCAAGCTTTGCCCCTGCTCGGTGTCCCCTTTAAGCGAGCAGTTTTCAACCTTTTTTGTACCGCGACCCGTTAATAGCAAACCACTATAACCCAACGACCCCCCATCTAAGATCGATTAAAGCAAATGTAACACACCTGTGTGCATAAAATATCTACTCGCAACCGCTCCAAAAATGGTTCACAACCCCTCTGGCGGTCGCGGCCCCGGGTTGAAAACCATCTCCCTGCGAACACGAAGCACTTGCGCCAAACGGCACGCGTGGCCATCGCGCAATATCTGCGGAAAAAAGTCCATCGCGCGTTGACGTGTTGTATGTTTATAAGTGTTGCTGAAGAGTATCTGACAAGATCTTCTCCGGTGTAGGTGCAAAAAACAAAAAAGATGTGAGCTGGCGCTCTTCTAAACGTTTCTCTGATATCCAATGATATAGGGTTTCTTTAACGTGGGCCAGCCGAATTTCCAATAAACAGCCTGAAGCGGAAGTTCTTTGGATTAACGTGCTCTAGCACTGATTTTGGTGGCATCACTTCGCGAAGTACTGCATCGGCCATCAGTAAAACGAGAGGAAACCAAAAACATCACGATATAGCTGCGAAAGAGCAGATAATAGGCACGATCGAAGAATTTCTGTTTCCGGTCAGCCGCGCCCGCTTGGAACTTCCAACTTACGTCGTTGGAGAAACTTGGCAACGTCAACGGCATACGCAAATGCGATTAGCTGCTTTACGAAGGGCATTATAGAGAGGTACTGCCAGCAACAAATAGGGTAAAAATGCATGGGTCGACTGAAGCACTAAACAAAAACAACTATACCTTATACCAACCGTTAGCTGTTTCTGCGCTGTGTACAGGACATGCTAAAATAGTTCAGTGGCATACCAATCTACAAATTTCGTTTATTTGAGATAAAATCAAAGACACTTAAAAACTCCGCGAGGGCTCTTGCACGAAACATGTAAAATCTCCGGCATTTTGATTTGAGTTCAGTGGTTCTTAACCTTTTTCACATATCTTAAAACAAGGTTACCAGATTTACAGCCAAAAACTCAATTGTGCTCTTTTCTAAAAAATATCAAATTAACCAACTCTTACATTTCAGAATGATTTATAAAATTTATATTTCTGCAATTTATGTTTCAGTAAATTTACCCCCTTGGAAGATGAAATTTACCCCCAGGGGTAAATTTACCCCAGGTTAAGAACCACTGAGTTACACGAAGCCACACTGGTTCTCGCCACGCTGTGTGAACATTTCCGCAGCACCACATAGGCATAGCCACGGGAGCAGAGGGGCCATTCCCCCAAAAAAATTTCCAGTATATCTTGTCGTTTAGTGCTTTGAGAGGCGATGTCCCAAACAAAATACTGTTGCCCGCTTAACGTTAAAATATTTGACCGCTTCCAAAATTTTGGGCTGGCTATGACACTGCCAAGCATTGTTTCGCTCGATTGCGAAGAGCATCAAATAGGTCGACAAGCACATGAGTAAAGAATAACCAAAGGTTCAATGGGCAACGGACAATAAAAATTCCGCTTTATCAGTAGCAGCTTCGCTGCCATCGCAACAACCTGGCAATCTGCAGTATTTCGGTCACATGTATCTTGTCAAAACATGCGGCGGAAAAAACGTAAGTTCAGAAAAAATGCCGAGCTCTGATTGCGTAGCCTGGCGCTTGACGTCACAGCTTCCTCGGTGAACATTGTCGCGCTGAGGAAGAGAAGGGCAGTTCAGAACTACGAGACAGTCACTCGAGAAGGATGAAATGCGTAACGACTGTTATATGGCTGTTCACAGTGCACGCAGTGGAGGCCGGGAATTGTACATCAGAACCAAAACGTGAGTAGTCTTTGTTGTTCAGATTGGTTACAGCAGTAACATATTGCGATTTTCAGTGACTTGACATTTTTCTGCATCCGTCAGGGTACCAGTAAGGGGATTGATGTGTATGGCAGTCAAAACGAGCAAAGCATAATCATTAACGGAAACCGCTGAAGGTTGCCAGACGCAGCGCCAAGGACAGTCCTTGAATTTGCTATCAAAACTGGTTATGTCCTTGATCCTTGAAAAACATTTTGTTGTCCTTGAATATTTTCCAGCGTCCTTGAAAATTCTTGAAATTTTTAAATTGTTCATTACTAAAATATTGATTACATTCAACATTCAAGAAGCAAAATCAAACAAAATAACTCAATACAACAACGTGTGGATTTGTTTCACCTCAAACAGTTGTGTAGTAAAAAGTACCCATTGTATTTCAGCAATGTTTGTTTGAAAAAATCTGCCGTATTAGTATATCTGAAAAGTATTCAAAGTAGGTGTGAAGTAACATTTTAGTGGTCACAAAACGACAAAATGTCCTTGAAAAATTTTCCAGTGATCTGGCAACCGTAAAACCGCTATATCAACGTTCACGTTCGGTTTCGGTCCGGTATGACGTGATGGTTTCATTTAAATTAGTACGCAATTTACCTCATGAAAGCGGACATTTATTCAACTGAAAAAACGACGAAACCAAGCTGCACGTTGCAGCTGTCGCTTAACAATTACAGCAAGATTTCAGCATTGGTGGTTCCATGAAACTAAACGCTGCTGTAATAACGCAGCTAAATTTTGTGATCAACACTTTCAGGAACCAGTTTAAAAACAATACCCTCGTAACAAGTCAGATAGAAGTGTGTAAATCTTGAAATGTGTCGCGAAACATGAAATCGTGAAGTCTGTTGATACGCATAAAATTTAGTGGTTTCAAAGTGGAACCGTGGACTCTGTCTCGATCAGGGACGAGGCTATTTTCAGGGACACTGGGAAGCACTGGTTTAAGTAAGATAGGTCGCTGAACATCAAATGCCGGTCGAGAAAGACTAACTCTTGAGAGTAGGCTCGACTACTTAGTTAAAAAGTCCCTTGTATGTCAAACGCAAGTGCCGTGGCCCACTTTTCAACAAAGTCGAACGGACACTTGTTTTTGTGAGTTGACATAGGAACGACGGGAGCATGATTCAAAACGTCATAAAGCGTTGAAATCACCTGCGTCCAGGCAGAGGTCTGACACCTCATGCACGTTTACTAGGAAAAAAATACGTATTTTACATTTCACTGAACAGTCGTGTTGTCAAAAAATAAGCTTGAAGTCAAGGACTTGACTGATTTAGCGAAAATACATCACAGCAAACACTTTTTAAAACGCATCTGCTAGCTTTAATCGTATGTATTTGACTATGCCGTGAGATTCACTGAATCTGGAAATTGGATAAAACCTCTGCACCAACATAATGTTAGCAAAAGCTTATGCGTGTTTTACACATCTGCAACATTTTATTTTTATCGGTTACTTTGCGCGTAATACACAAAGTTAAGCACTAGTTCGCACTAGATCATTTCAAACCGCGCTGGCGCTACGTGATGTCACACACAAGCATAGAAATAATAACAAGGGCGGTAAAGTACTAAGTCACGTAATCGCATTACGGCAGCATTCGGAGCCATTTCCGGCCCACACACAGTTAAACCATGCGGTTGTAGTGTCGATAGGAAGTAGGGTTTGCGAACAGGGCAGGTCATCAGTGAAAATATTGACAGCGCATCCTACTCGTTAAACGTGAAGTTGAATCATCAAAACTGATAAAAAATCACGTTTGAGCTTTTGAAAGCGGGGCACGAGTGACGGCTGTCGCAATGCTGAGAAATTGCATCGCAATGCGAACAGTTTTATTGGCTAGAATGTTTTGCCGCTTAAAGTTGTTGAGGAAATGGCGAAAACACGCTGAGCGTAACTTGTTTGGAACTGGAGTGAACTCGCAACAACCCAATGCCTGCAAGCATCATTTTACTGCTTTGACCTTCACCACTACCTCTCAGGAAGACAAGCATCGAGCTCTGAGGAACGCCACTGTCCAGTGCGCACACGGTAATAGGACTTAAAACCACGCCTCATTCACCTACAACAACACAAAGCACGCTTTTTAAAAATAAAAAACTTCTCGTAACTTGTATTGGTCGATTGCAATCATAGGGCAAATCGCCTGTTCCTTCACTGCTGCAGCAAAAGGCTTTGCGCAGGCGTCCCGTCCGAACAGCAGCTTGCGCATAGCATTTGACCTGAAGGCCCGAGCAATTCAGAATCGCAAACGGCAAACTCCAATCTTTCCCACCCCACTTCGCAAGCAATGAGGTGAGAGAATTCCGTGCACTTCAAATCGCCAAGCTCCATGAAAACCTTTAACCAGTTGGGTGCCTTTCAGGTCAGCACGATCATAATTACCGCTGTTCAACGTTACGAACACCAAAATTGCGTCGAGTGAAGGATTAACAAAGAAGTGGAGTTATCCTGCAGTGCACAACTGTGTTTCTGTATGTAGCATATTTTCACCTAACGTTTAATAGGCAATATGACCGGCGAAATCTCTTAAAATATCGCACGGAGCAAACGGCCATTTTAGTAAAAGAGAACCTTTAGTGCCGACTTGCACCAAGGAGGAACAGAACACCAATCAACGTAACAAGATCAGTCGATTTCTTTTGTTGCAATAAGCGCGTTTCTGTTTGCGCGAGCAATAGAAGCGCAAGGATCGTGCGCCGCATACAACATTGTCAGGGCGAGCACCGAGATCCAAAGCGCCCGACTATCATAGAATCCGTCCGTGCATGATTAAGATTTTGTTGCAGAAATGACACTTTGCTGTGTCCGGGGGCATGCAAAATTTTAAGGCTTGTTGTTATTTGTGTAAAGTGGCATCGATCGCGGTTTCACCGACTTTGTGCTTCACTTTAGGACTTTATCTCGTTGGACGCGTGCGTTGATGTAATAGTTCATTGAAGACGCAAAAATTCTTTGATGACGCAATAATGGTCGCGTCAATTCCGCAGACAGCATATGCGTGGTTTCACGAAACTGCAGCAAGTCGTGCACCCAGCCTGCCTGCTTATTTCACATTTGCACTCTTTTGCTCCGGTTTAGCAGCGGCGCCCCGACTTAAAAGTTTGTGTGTTCGAAAAAATGCGTGTTGCAGCAACCCTGTCAGCAAAAAGAACAGTTTGCACCATGCTATGAGAGGGCAATCTGCCGAAAATACCAGGAGGGAAAATGATTTCGGGATAGATGTTCCCTAATGCTTCGAAAATAGAAAAATCTTTGCTCTAGGTTTAAAATTGTTGCCAGTTTCGGGAAGAGAGTGCCCTTTTGTCCTTAAACTAATATTTCCGATTTTAGCGTCAACAGCTTAAATAGGATGCAATAGTCACATGGGGTAGTTGCGATGCCATCACCAGCAAGGACGTACCACGATCGGTTAAAACTTTGCTGTGGAGGTGTACGATCAAAATTGCTTACAAAAACGCCCTGCAAGCAAGAATATAGCTCTGTAATATGCATGTCTTAATTGAACAAGTTTCTTAGCAATGGGTGGTCCCGAGAGCGAACATCGTGTACAGCGTGTTTTAACCGGCGGACAGCATCATGCTCGCCGACCGTTGAAAGCAACCAAGGCATGTTTAGTTTTGAAGATGTGGTCTTTGGCTTGTATCATGTTTCACGGAGTAAAATCACTTGAACCTGTAACTTTGAAACACCTTTCGTGATCCAAGTTGATAAACACTGGGATCAGCAAAAATAACTATTTATACGCTCATCTTCCGAGGGAATACTGAAAACAGCGACAGCTATCGTTTGGATAGAAGTGGAAATCGCACATCTTGCTTTCGCAACAGCAACATGGGAGAGCGATAGGGCCGTTCCCCTACGGATTTTCGCTACTTACATGGCATCTTCAGAAATGCCAGTTTGAACCTGAGTTCAAAATGCCTTCTTCTGTACGTAAAATAGAGAGTAAACCTGTAATCACCGAAAAATTCGCTAACAACCCTTGAAAAGCAAATGGGAAAAGGACACGGTTAATTTTGCTACAGCACAACCTTAGGAAAACAGCCGAGTTTTTCACTAAGAAAAAGTGTGAAAATGTAAAGAAGCTGTGGTCACATCACGTTTAAAAATCAACTTTATGCAATGATGTCATAAAAAGTTTCTTTGCATACTTTAGAAGAGTAAACAGGAGTAACATTAACTACAAACCGACCAATAACATTCTGCCATTTTTACACCAGCGAGGTTCGTCAAAAAAGCTGCTTTCCTGGGACAAACAACAACTTTTGCAAACACTGATTTACACCTGAAGTTTAAATTAAGCAGGTGTGAATCAGTGTTTGCATCAGGCAACAGTTTCCGGGTTTTGGATTGCTGATAGCACGCCGAGGCCTTTGTACTATGTCACGCATTAGTAGCACCGGTGTTTTAAGTACAATTTCTTTACCCTCAACGCGACTCCAATCTGACTGCTATGAATCTCAAGGACGCTGTGGGGAGCTATTCTAGCGCCATTTTAATCTTTTTTACGTTGTTGAAGTTGAGTTCTTTCCTGTGTTATCAAAAAAATGATTGAAAAACCCCTTGACTGCCAGCGTTAGCGGGCAGTGTTATGTTGTTATGTTAATAAGAATATTAAATATTTAAAACAAAACGCTTTCATAACTAACAATTACTTTTACAAGGAGTCAAAAACCCTTGAACAAGCATTCTGGAATTATTTTTCTAAAATCTGAACGGCACGCCCCAAACTAATTGTTAATTTTGTCAATAATAGAAATAAAGGAAACGCGTTTGAAGCTCAAAATGACCATTTTCAATATTGTTGGAAGTTCTGGTGTTTCCACCGTGTTATTGCAAGAACCCGTATCCAATGTAATTAGACTGCGCGCAATGCGAAAAAGACCGACAAACGTCAACGCTCAGCGTGACGTAATTAGCCCACAGCTCCCTTGGGAAATTACGAGGCAAAAATAAATTTTTCATTACGTTTTTGGAAAATCTGCGCATTACTGAAGACTTTTTCGTAATGATTTTTTCATACCAGCATTTTTTTTGTCCAATAAACTTAAAATGAGCAGCCATGTCAAGTTTCCTTCAGCAGGTAGTAATGTTCTTGCATTGGAAAATACGACCATTTTAAGTTTGCGCCCAATCGTCCATTTCGATCGCATGCTCTCAGCATAACTTTTCGGAACACTGAATGCTTCCAACCACTGGGAAAAGCATGATTTTTGGACCGCCAAAAGTAAATGTCAATAAAACAGGATGGCTGCTCAACTTAGGTTGGCGACAGCCGTGACGATTTCGCGGTCCGACAACTTGGCGACACGTTAATTGTGCGTCTCGAATGTCGCAACATCTGCAAAATGATCGGCCGCTGAAATATCATGTTGACAAATTGTTGTTGCACATTTCTTACGTAGCCGTACGTTTTTGTCGCCACTATGTTTGTCATTGAATTTCTACTCAACCGCCCAAAAGAATTACAAAGAAACGCTTAAACAGCCGTCTTCTCGCGACACGTTTTGAACGAGCACAACAAATTGCGTCTGAAGGATGAGGCGAGAATGCAGAAACCTTATTTGAATATCTGCGTCAGAGGTAAAACCTTAAAACCCATACGAAGAAACTGGTAAAACCCAGATTCGCTTCACTTGAGCTTTAGCACGCACAGATGTTGATTCAAATCCAACTAACTTACGTAGACACGGTAGTTAGTATTGAAGTAAATGAAGCATTATGGCGTAACAAAGGTTATTCTCGACGACGTACCTCCCATAACAAGTGTAATTTGCGACCATCCATTGACGCAAATCACGGTCACGAATTGTTGTGTTACAACAAAGGAAACAACTTCCGAAAATTCCGAGCAGAAGAAACATGCATCATAGAAAGATTACTAAGAGTACATAAGCGGCGGAATAGCCTCACTCGCATTTGGTTTGGGCCATTTTAGGTTCAAACAGCGTTGAGGTAGCTTCATGGCAAGTCAATCAGGATATTAACTTACAAGATACAAACGCCATCGACTCTGGTACCATGATCTTTAAAATTAGATAGCAAAACACATAGGGATCCACACGCAGACCAAACAGGCAAGCTATATCAATAACTCGGCAATAAACGCTATACCTATCCTCAACTCGCAGACGACAGTGCCCGCTCTCTTCGGTGCGTCCAGGTGAGTTTAATTTTGAATTGGGCACAACTGGAATCAATGAACCTATCAAGGGACCACGGTTGCTTGCCCAGTGCACCTGCACTTAATGGTTTCTGCAGCCGACACCGCCTAAAGTCTGCATGACAAACTATTGCATGGGTTGTCACAGAGTGTTGCGGGCGTTCATGGCTTTCGCATTTGCAAGACCAGTCGAGGTTGAATGAAGCGTCACAGATGCGCGGAGCTTTCCGCAGCGGCTGTTTCGCCATTGAACGCTGGGGAATAAATAACATCTTGGCTGCGATGTGGCGCACTTGCGGCGTTTAGCTATTCTTTTCCACTTCCAGGCCACTGCACCGCGCCTCAGCCAGCTCCGCGTTCGTGGTGGCAACCGGTAATGGGAGCAGATTACGTCAGAAACACAGCTGGTTGCGCACTGTCAAAGAATTTTTTGAGTTTCAGTCGTGCGCTTAGTTTGTTTCAGACCGAGCCGAAGCATACGTCAAAACAGGCAATGATTTTCGTGCCCATTTTTCCCTGGGAGAGGTTTGCGGGGGGAAACAGCTCATGGGCGATTCGAAACACCTCACGGTCAACAGCAATCTCAGACAGCAAGTTAAAATTTCAATCGAACAGGCGAAACGAGGCGTGAAACAACGGAAAATAAATCAGTACTTCTTTTTCACATTCGATATTTCATTAATCAAGCAAAGAAGCGTCCACCGATAATTACAGATCGTACGTTTCTCCAAGCACATGGTTGTCACGTGATCATGTCAACATGAGATAGAGACCACAGCAGGGCAAGGAGGGTGACACGATGCAGCTGTTTAAAGTCTCGCTGAAGCGCGCACAAATGATGTGATGTTATGTTTAAAAGTGGAAGCGTCTTACTCGAGTTAGTCACAGCAGCTGAGTTCGTAAGCCTGGGTGTTGTCAGTAAGGTGCTGCGCGAAATGCTAAGAGGCGCCGCGTGATCTCGTATCACAGGATGTATTCGTAAACAAACAACAACACGTGTTGCACAGATTGCGCTGCGAACCATTCGAGCAAGAGGTCGCCGGGGGTGAAAACAAAGGAAACGTCACTCCGTGCAATGCGTGTGGGCCTGCGGTGGTTCTCAACCTTTCTTGGCCCATGGATCACCTTTTCGAAAAAATTATCCGATGGACCACTTTGCTATGCTGACACCTCATGAACAACTAGTCAAACACAAGAACCTAAAAATGGTCTTACATAATTTCTTGTACAGTTGTACAGTAAAGGTAACAATTATTGTAAAGGTAACAAGTAACAATTTTCGGGAAGGTTCTGTCAAGAATTTGAGGAGCCCTATGTGGACCACCGGTGGTCTATCTGGACCACGTTGAGAATTACTGAGCGTAAGCCCAACGCGGCACAACTCGCACCTGTGACAATTTCGAAACACAGAGCACTAAAAAACTGTGACCCGGAAACGCGAAATCAAACGCGCTGCGCATGCGAATCGAAAGTTGTCGCCTTACGTTGATGGGCTAAAAAATACCATCAAGCGTGATCGTGATGGTGACCTGATGATATACCAGTTTGACTACATCCGCCTGATAACAATAACAATCGCAGCTCACCGGGCAACGGAAAATGTTTCCAATGACACCTTGCCGCAAAGCAACGCTGCCTGGTGGATGTGCAACTCGGAAGCTTTTTTCTATTCCGTCCTTTTACCTGATCGCAACAAACTTCATGCTGGCAAGCAAAAGATTTATTTGCCATCAGGTCCGATCTTCACCAAACGGCAATTAAAAACACCAACATTTTTTATTATTATTTTAAACCACTGGCTCTAAACCTGGGTTCCGTGAAGGTTATTACGGGGCCCATGAATTTGATTGGAAGGGTTAATAAGCTTTGCTCTGACATTTCGAAACGGTTAACAGGTTTTGCACACATCTCCATTACTAATACGATGGTTATGACCTAATTTCAAATATTTATTGCAACGTTTCTTCTTGAGGGGTTCATAACCTTTGTGAGGATGTACCTGAGGGGCATGATCCACAAACGTTGAAGAAGCGCTGTTTTAAACACTACGTTTATTTTGTTTAGCAACGACGCAACCGGATAGCCAGACTTCGACAAACACCATAGACATTCCAACAATAACGTCCAATGTTCAACGCGTTCGTGAAGCGGACAAACTAGTAAACCAGATCAACGAGAGACTGGCAAATAGTAAGAAGCCCAATGTGTTTTTGACATTTGCTCACAGAATGTCAAGTTTGTTTATAAAGAAACTGATTCTGTGACTACCTTTGCAGTTGCCAAAAACACTAACTACAAAGAAGCGCGAAATCTCCTGCACGACTTCGAGACGAATTATTCCAGAACGCTGGTACAACTGGACGACAGGTTTAAAGTGTCTGCTGCGGACGAATCAGTACAAATACAAATCAGAAACGTTCCTGTCTTGGACAATAGCAGAAGCACCTTCCGAACAGCAGTAGTGTTCGACGACGATGAAACATCAGTTAATCTGGAATCAATTCGGGTCAATGCGTCGCTTGGTCGCACAAAAACTAGAGTAGGTCGAGATGTTGGTCACAGGCTTTGAACGTTGATTTATTTTTCGGTCATAAACCGAATTGCTTTTTTCAATGACTGGAAAAAATTAAGCCACTTCGATGTCGGTTATAATGTCCGAAAAGGCAGGCCAGTCACAGTGAATACTGCTACGGCGAGTTTAAATACCATTACGGGACAAATGATCGAAATGTCTCAGCGAAAAAAATAACCAGCTTTTGAACTTGTGCTGTACTGTAGAAAAAAGTTGATCGATTTTATGTTGTTCTGCACTGGCCAAACACCATTGTTTTCGACTATAATGCGCGTAGTCTGCAATTAATTGCCTTACGCAAAAGTTGGCAACGGGTTTCACCGTCAGTATTTGCTGATTCTACGATTTATGTAACAGACAACACTTGGAGTTAGACCTTATGCGGTTACATCGCGTAGAAATCAGGCAATAGTGCCCTGCACAAAAGCGTTACCGATGTTTTCAAGCTTAAAGGAGATTTGTTATTTGACAAAATTCGAATGCCAGCATAGAATTCTGTTATGAGTATGATCCAATCCATCACGATAACATTCATTGCGAGATACGGGGTATAGCAATGAAGCTAAAAATTGACAGAATAAACCTGCTTGCAATTACGTAGGTGCAATGTTGTTAAGGTGGTTTGAGAGACCAAATAGATCTTTCACAATACGTTAGAACCTCGCTTCATAACCACCACCACCACAATACGTTAAAACCTTGCTTACGACCACCTCGGTATTCAGATAAGATAGTTGCGCTTTCTCAATGTCTTTGTGGTCAGCAAGATAAAACCTTTGACAACCTTGCGTAGGTGTAGTCTCAAACCGCGAATTAGCTCGACAATAGACAACAAAGAATGAACTACTGCCTAAGAGTTGCGTGAATGAGAAAAAAGTTGTGAAACGTGCATTGGCAACCACGCGCGCAATCGGATAGAAAGCCAAGAAAAGACGTGGAAACATCATTTTGAAACATGTTTTGACATTGTGCGATGACTAAAACCGGGGCAGTACAAGGCCTTCCATCATATTGACGAAGCACCTCACATATACACAGGTCTGCTCACACATGGCACGAGCACGTTTTTTTGCGCATTGATATGACGTATGCAGGAAGGCAAATCAAGCTCATATACGGTGTTGTTAAAAACCACAAACGACAACCTAACAAGGCAAGCGAAGGTTTTGAGTCGAATTCGGGCGTTTGAAGTTAGTATGCTAACTGAATGAACCGCATACCTCCAAGCAATTATGGGCAGTGATACAATAACGGCCTCGACCATTCATAACCAAGAGGCAAAACATCACTTTTTGCAGATAGGCACTTTGCACAAAAGCAGTTTGTAACTTGTACGTACCTCATTCGTGCTCTGTTCAAGCAGCGATGCTCGCCATTGTTGGCATCAAGCTGATGTTTCGCAATCAATTAAATTCGAGTTCGTTTTTTGCAGATCAAAGCCGTTGTTACCAAATGGAAAAATCTAGGCAAATACATTCAGCTTCCATCATCTGCAACAAACGATCACTTCCTGCCAATCAACACCAGCTTGATAACTACAACTTACTACGACGTGACAGACAGCTCAAAGCCTGCTAAGAAGCTAAGCTTGCCCGTCGAAATCGAAGTCGACCTACGACGGGACTTCTCCGAGCTCGCCAGAGGAAGACCACCACAAAAGCAAGTAATAGGAATCGAACGGAGCTGCGAATACTGGACTGACGGCGGGTGGAGCCCTTGGGGCTGCCAAAAAACGTTCGAAGTGAACGGCAAGAAGATCATTTGCCGTTGCAACCACACCAGCACCTTCGCTACCTTATTGACTTTACGAATAATCGAGGTGCCGCAGTGGACAACACAAGCATCTGTCGTATTGCAGGCTGCCAGTATCATGTCTCTCTGTCTAACAATCGTTTTGCTGCTTACGGCCAGGGCGTCGCAGGGCCTGGACAGCGCGACCATGCCTTCCTGCAACGCGCAGACGAGGAATAACCGAACGGCGACTCAAATCTGCTTGTGCGCTTCGCTCATCGTCCTGCACGCAACGTCGTTGTCTGCCGCGTCAGCTGTGAACGACAAGACGGCTTGCTACGTCCTAGCCGCGCTGCAACACTTGTTCTTGTTGACTTCTGCATTGTGGCTGCTGAACGAGGGCGTCGCCATCCTGCTGAAAACCAACTTCGCGCTCAAGCTGAACTTCCGACTTCTTACAGCCGCGCAGATGCTGGTGGCGTGGGGACTGCCGCTTGTTTTGGTGTCCGTAACAATGGCGGTATTCGGTGCCGCCTACATTCGTGTTTCGCCTGTTTCGAAAGCGCTCAAGCACAAAGACGCGCATGCGCGCGTGAACTATACAGGCGGAAGCGATTTTCCAGACTTCAACCAGTGCTGGCTTAACCGTGCCAACGGGGCGATCTACACCGCTATTGCGCCGACGGCGCTTGTGGTCTTGGCGAACATTGCGGTGATTTTGAAACTGGTAGTGGTGGTGTTTCAAATGAACGCGATGGACAAGCAGCGATGCAATCGCTTCGAAGCGCTCGGCCGTCACGCCGCGTCACGCGAGCTGTGGTTCACGACTTTCAAGGCATACTGCCTCTTGCTGCCGGTATCAGCCCTGCCCTGGGTTTTCTGGCTGTTGACGGACCTTTCCCCGTTCTTGATGGGGGTGCACACTGTAATCAACGGTGTGCAGGGCATTGGTGTCTTTCTTATTTTCTGCGTTTTCGCGGAAGACGACAGGAAAAGACTGATTCGCCTGTGGAACAGGTCCGCAGTGAAACGCCTGTTGACACCGGCAAGCAAAATCGGGCTTCCTCCGAAAGTGCGGCAAAGCGCCCGAAGGTTTGTACCTCCGCGAAGCCCGATGGAGTTCGATTCCTTGGATCCCCGCAACAAGAGACAGCGCGGAAGCAGAATGGAAATAAGCAGAGGCAGCAATGTAACCGTCATGACTAACTTTTCATCCAATTAAGTGACTTTATCATTACGCATGCAGCAAACCACTGTGACAGCAAACTTTAATGCCATGAACCGAACGTTGAAGTTGGCGTACTGCTGCAGGACTAGAAAATATTTTTGTACGTATGTTTTAACGTGTATTATGTGCATGCCAAAACATCTTGCGTTTTTCAAAATTGCATCCGCATAGTAGTAGCGATTTCTCCAAGGTTTGAAATGGAAACAGGAAAGTAGCAGTGCATTCTGCCCAAAGATATCTAATACCGGGTTTTCCGGAAAGCCGCCCAGGGCCGTTAATAGGAAAACACACACATTGGGAAAATAAGACGTGGACCAAATAACTGCCCGGGCTGTTATACGGCAGTTGCATATTGCCTGTGTCTGAACAAGTACACATGCACACGTTTTGTTCTAGTGGTTTCAAATATAGTGGGTCTTCAATAGCTATGGAAAAGGTGATCTGGGCCGCGATGAAAAAAGTTTGCCGACCACTGGTGTAAGGTGACAACTACAAATAGTAGTCAAACTCAGTAAGGTATAACGTTGGACGTACCGTGTAAGGTGACAGGTACAAATACCGGTACGGTAGTATTCAACTCAAATATTAGCACCATATAAACGCCCACCTAAAATAAGCGCCCGTGGGCGGACTAAACACTGGGCGGCTTTCCGGAAAACCCCGGTACCAGCATAGGCTGCGCTTGCAGTCAAACCAGTCTTTGTACGTTTCAAGACAGAGCGGGAAAAATCTAACCTGTAAACAGTGGCCACAAATACCGCGCAGAACGAATCTCAAGCTTTTTGTTTTTACTCAATTTATTTTAAATTTTTCAATGAGCAAACTTATCCTACTGCGCAGCAGGGTTTGATCAAGGCCAGGTGTTTCTGATCAGAAACAATGCACGCAACTCCAAAAGCGAATAGTCTCAAACTTAAACCTCGCCAGCATCCATTCACCGCAGAAAAGTGCTACGAAAAATCTTCGACAACGCATAGCAAATTCTACAATGCACGGTAATTTCAATGCCATTCAGTTTAGGTTGAGCACAAAATTCCTACAACTACTAAAGGCACTTTTATAACTCTCCTTGAGTTGCGTTCAGCAACAATAGTAAGCGTTCTATAGTCTCGAACAAAGCTTGATACCCATTAACCTTCACTGTTTAGAAGCGAAATTTCTGAGCGTCACATAAACCGCCGGTGTCGCGAGGCTGAAGCAATCGTCGAGATCGATATTTCAGTGATATTGCAATCAAAAGCTCGGAACAAAACCTTGTCTCGGTGCCGCGTGCACCAATTGCGGGTAAGACTACTTAACTTCTCCACGTTAGTGTGAAAATGTTTGCCCATTTTACAGTTTCGGGTTCCAATCACGAATATCTCTGCACAGTCACAATCTAGTAGTCCACGTTGTCGTGTCCAACTGGCGGATGCCAACAGCTGCATACTCGCCGAAAGCAAAAGCGCTGGCCTTAGTGAAATTGGAAGCCACCAAACAAACGAAAGAACACACGAACTCGTGCGTGGACCTGGCACTGCTTTGACCAATAATGACCAAGACTTTTTTGCAAGCAGGTGGAATCGCGGCTGACATAGGCTCCATCAAAGAGCGGGGCAGCTGCCGCTCACATCATGATCAAACAACCCAAGTACCGGTAGGTTTCTGCGCCCCGAGTGCTGCAGTCCATCACAGCGTTTCTTAGTGCGGAGGTTCGATGCACAGAGTCGACCTGCCTTGTTCGGTTTTCGCTCAGTACAGTGATTGGCGCCGAATGGACTTGTGGGCTGACCAACATAGCATTTTTTGCAAACAGGTTTAATGTTGATTTTCAAACTGAGTCGAAGTTGAAAGTAGCGCAAGGTCACAAAAGAATTGTCTTTTTCTATCTTTTAACTTTAAAAGCTTGAACAGAATCGAGTTTTCAATCTTTTCTATTCCTTTCGATTTGCGTTTTGTCAGTGCGACCCCAGTACAAGTCGTCTGTACAAAATCGATGCCAACTTTACGCGCAAATGTTAGCTCGCTTAAGTAAGACCATCAAACGCTGACAGGCAATGACTCGTTAAACTCCCACCCGTCGAACAAGAAATCGTACGTAACAGCGAAAGGCCTGACTTTGCAATTTGTTTTCACGAGGAAATTCAAGTACTTGTGATCCATCATGAACCACGGCCACCGCACAAGCAGCGTTGGTCTAGCAAGTCAAATTTGCAAACGCATGTTTGGAAGCGACGGACTACCATGGAAAAAATCCTTCCCATCACCATTTAACCACGCATGTTTAAACAAGCACAAGTAATATGTGAGCAAACACACGGTAAAAATCCTCTTTTTAATTATGACACCCTCGAAACAGAGCACACGGAGCTGAATGAACTCTTCGCGCAATCCTTGAATTCCTGATGTGTGCAGTTAAAGATAAGCGTTTTCAACTATCACCTTTTCATGTAACACCCATTGCCCGAAACAACCGCGAAATTAGATGAGAAATACTGCAATCGATTTTCGTCTTAACTTAACGAAAAGCAGCAAATGCTACCCGTGGAAGGTACCAGACAACACTTGTTGAAATCGCAACGAGTAAATAATTCATCACTTGATTGTCGATCTGTCATTCCGTCGTTAGTTTCGCGTTAAATTTGACTTAATCACAGGTTGCTTATTCCTTGTCCAATTCCGAGCATAGTCTTTGTTGGGACTAAGGCAAAATGTAGCCACTGGTGGATTTCTTGACACAGGCTTCAAAACTTCAAGGCGTTAAGTTTTTTTTTATCAATCATCTTAAACATAAGAGCAATTTGCGCGTTACAGAAACGCATTTTCTTCTTTTTGATTTTTTTTTTAAACAATACAACGACAAAATGGTTGGGTGGAAACAGCTTTCGCCCCAATTTCGTCGCGAACCTTAATATTCCAAGACACGATCTTAGCATTTGATCATGAAGTCAACATGAAAAACTTAAATTCCGAAACGAAGCACAGCTCTATAGAGTTGGAGATTTAAGTGAGGCGTGCATTGCAACGGTAGAAAACAAAATACCGTACAAAAACCTATCTGACGCTATACAGTTTTCGTTTCGTTAGCGTACCAGTACCCTCAAAAATAAATGCGCGAATTTACTGACTTCCCAAAAGTTTTGAAGAAAATTTACCTCACGCATCGAATCGAACACAATACCTGGCATTTTACGCTGTTTGCTGATCTCAGTGGCCATTTCGTTTTCACTTATGCGCGTTTTTGTATTGCATCTTCTGCGAGCAGTAGAATTGTAGCAATGCGAACCACGATACGTGACCGGAAAACGACTTGACGTTTCCACGGGCAGCTGCGCCTTTGATTAAAATCTTTTTAGGCGCTAATTTAAGTGCAGGAATGTCGTTGTGCAGGCAAGCTCAGCGAAATAAGTGAAACAAGCAAGTATACCGCAACACTTGCCGGACGGATCAGAGCTTACATTGGGCAATCAATCGAAGCTGAGTATTTCTATACTTGCTATTTCTCACCACCCTGGTTCGCTTTTCTGATTGATGTGATTTGCCGTCAAAGTTTCTTATCAGAGTTGATCAATTAATGAGCATTATGTGTCACAACAACCAGAAGAGAAAAGACCCGGTATTAAAGCTTATAAAGCGTCTTACATCCTTGAATGGAATGAGTAAACAAGTACAAAACCATCTTCACTTTATTCGCTACTTCTGACAGATCACGCAAGTCGGAGCCTAGTCGGCATTCAACAGTTTCATAAACATTAACTTTGACATCACAAAGCAAAGAGACCCCGCACACGAACACGTCATACTACGAACACGTCATACTACGAACACGTCACACTACCGATCTTAAGAAGAGCGACCTGTCAAGCGAAATTTCTGACCTGTTATTGTTCGTCAGTTAAGCTTCTCAGAATAAAAAATGAAGTTTGACAATTACTTTTCTGATGTGCGTTGTGCAAATGAAAATATTTTGGTTAGATGTCCGGTACCCACAACAAGCTACACTACGGGAATAAGTTTAACCGCTGAACATTTTTGGACTTAGTGTTAGACTTCAATTATTTTTCTTTTTCTCACCCTGACCCAAACCCTAACCCGACACACTTACCTAAACACGGATCCATGAGCCCTAATCATCAGTTTTCTCAGCGTATTTGATGTGTAGAATATTACTCTGTGCATGTGCACATGGCGTGAAGTCAGAAATTTCATCGGGCGTAGCGCTTAACCAAGGCCTCCTAGAAAGGGAGGTCTTGGCTCTTTGCCAGGGGGGCCTTGGCTAAGTCACCGAGCAAAACGCACCAGCTGCACCCGGCCATACTTCGCACAGCGTAGCAAAGTGGCAGGACCGGACTTGGGGGTCGGGTACTATCACCGCGTTGCAGGAAAATACATTCAACCAAATATCATTCGACCAAAAGTTTAGAAAACTAGACATGACACAAAAGCGAAATGTACAAACTGGCGATGAGAAACATAATGACCTTTGCTAACAACCAATAGAATCGGAACTCCAGTAAAATTTGCTGGGCGCGCTCTTGCAACCTACCAGTTGCAACATCGGTACAAGCATCGCTTACGTCATGCTGCAGCAGCCCTGGGAGAACATCGCTGCGCCTACAAGTTCTGCCGTGCGAGAGTTTAAAAGCGCAAGCGTTGAGGAATACTTTTGCATCTGCTGTGAAGATACACAGTCGAGCCTTTTTTGCAATTGGCGTTATTTGAAACAACCTATTTCCGCACCATTAGGCCAGAATGAAATTTGCTGATAGTGTCGTCAGCAACAGAAATCAACTTGGTGATGCAGACGCATCTCCGCTGTTGTAATTTGCGTTGCAGAATACATTGATCAATGCAAGAAAAGTCCATTCAAAGAAAATGCACAAGTGTCAGTGACAGAGCAATGTATGTCATTGCAAAAATGAGAATTCCAACAATATCTTAAAGCAGTGTCCCCTCTAAGGTGCGCGCATGCGCAGTGCCACCAGACCAGTTGCGCAGTGAAATCTAATTCTCGCGCACCTGCAACATTCCTAATTTAATATCGTATATATATCGCATAGCCATTTACCGTTTAAATAGTTGTGCAAAATTGAATGCTCACTAAAAAAAATATTTGCTCAGTGTAAAATTTTCTCAGAGGGAACACTGATCTCAGGACAGATTCAGCCACGAAGTTCGCGTTTGACAAACAGCAACATTGCAAAGACTTTCGACAAGACCACAATTATTCCAGAAGTCCCTTTAGGAGCGATCCGACGCTGAAGTCAAGCTCTTGTCTCATGATCGCCGCCAAGCGGTTGTTGGACAGGACCAGGACAGGAGAGTCAGAGTTGGTAAAGCATAACAAACCCTATTTTCCGGCCATGACGGCGAACACAAGCAAACGCGCTGCACACGTCACGCGATGACGCAAACTCAGGGCGAATCGTGAAATAAATTTCCATACTACGAACATTCAGAAGCAGCGGCAGTAATGACATCAACGTGTGACAAACAAACACTGGATTATTCAAACATCTACACTACACCGTTAATCCTTGCTAAGAGCGCTTTTTTAGTCGACGTTGATGACACGCAGTGCAACTGGGCACAGACTAGCCGTTGTTGGTTTGTAGCAACATGGAGCGGAGAAGGCGTCCAGCGTTTTTCGATGACAAGGACGCGGCCTACATGTGAAAGAAAATATATAATTCTCAGTTATCTTTCACGACAGAACAAGTGAGCTCAGTGGAAGCTCAATACGACGCACAAGGAAACACACTTTGAGCTTTCAGCACTAATAGTAAAGTCACAGCAGTAACCACCACCAAGCTTTGAGGTTTCATTTCACTTGCATTAGCACATGTTCCACCACTATCCAGCAAAAACGACGCTAGGGCAACAGCGATGTCGAAGAAAACGCAAAAGAACTAGAGCAAGACAATAATTGCACACTAAGTCTCGCAATTCATTGGGCTTCAGCAAAAATCGGGTCACTCAGTTTACTTGTAACGCAAGATTAATTTCTCAGAAGAGCACCGTCACTTCCTAAATACACTAATTAAATCTGCAATGCAATGAGTAAAACCTATTAATCAAAAAAAGCACTGGAAATCTTGAGCACCAAAAGACAAGTATACAGAAGTCTCCACAAACATTTAGACCTCACTACCCTTACGTCAAAACCACACCACCGCCAGCAATGAAGTGAAGCACAGTTACGACGTCATAAAAATCGAAAGCCAAGCCTGCAGCATATAAACAATAAAACGACAAAATCAAACCGTGATAAGGGCATGCACCAAAAGTAATGGAACATGGCAAAAACATCTCTTAAATGTCAATTTTATGAATATATTTGTTTTCACATTCATTGAGAGATGTGGCTTTGGGTTGTTCCGCAAATGTAACTTTAAAACACTGTCATTTGCGGTTCTTCCGTCAAATCATCGGTCATATCAAGATGTAATAACAGGGCCGCCTTATTGTTATCGGTAATCACGTTAAACGACTTCCACACACTGCGGTGTTCATTCCACGGAATAGAAAATTAATTTGCAGCCTGACCCACACATTGCTCGCTACAGAGGATGCAAGTTGCCACGTATAAACCATACTTTGAACGATTTAGTTTCGGCTTAAGCTCAAAAACTTTGACAGAAGTTTATAAAACTTCAGTGAATAAACATAAATGTTGGATGGTGACTTAAATAGCTGCAGGGCACAGCGACCATTATGGTTAGGATGAACCACCCTACTTTGCCGCAAAATTTCTGTGCGCTAAGGGTTTCGCAATATGTCATGGGTGTACCAATTGTAGCCGGTCGTTAGTAAGTAATCAAAACATCTGACTTAAAGTTCTTTTACTCCTGACCAACAGTGAAGGAAATGACGCTACCCAGCCTGCTTTGTCGTCGTTTTTCTTTACTCTGGGTGGACAAAGTCGGGTTTTCCACTAAGATCAGTAGTTCTTAACCGGGGAGCGTCAAATTTCCAGGGAGGTGAGTCCTTACGCGCTTTTCAACATGGAAAGTTTTAGAACGGAAACGTGTTCTGTCCAATTTACTTATTTTAAGTCAGGGGGACTTGAAACAAAGGACAATCATTTAAGGGAGACGTGGTAGAGAAAAGGTTAAGAACGTGATGCTTGTGGCATCACGTCTTGGACCATTCTGTTGGTAAAAAACGGAGCATAAAGACTTTTCCCGCAGTCGTACAATGGCTGACTTAATAACTTCCTTGCGGTCGTTAAGCCTCCGCATTCTGATAGCTTCCCAGCACAATAGATTGAATGTCGGACATAGGTGACTGTCTACTGATGAAACACTCATGTTCAGCTGTTGCTTTCTCGAAGCCTTTGGTAATGAATTGATACTGTATTTTTGAACTGGCATAAAATAGTGATGCCCATCCACGCACTCTATCGAGCCGTCAGTTTCGGTCGTGTTGCTCTGCCTGAACGCAAGCTCTGACTTGCTGATTTCGAGGTGGTCTCGAAAATGTTTTTGGTGACCTTTGTTATCTGACTCCCAATAAGCAACCAAATAATATCGTCTGTAAATCTGAATATTACTACTTTCTTAATTTCTAGTACATGCGGTTCCAATAAATAACGAACAGTAATGGATAGGGAAATTGAACGGTTACAACTGGTGCCTATACCTTTATCTTGAATGAAGAAATTGAGTTGGGTAATCACCTTACTTAATAAATTTTATTCAGGTGAATTATACCCTCCCGAGCATTGGCAGAAAATTTGAATGTTTTTCAAGTGCTCTACTGAGAGATGGCAAATGTTCATGTGACACAAGTTAAGCTTCATATGGATTCATTATATTCACTGTGGTGGCAAATATCAAAGGTTTATAAATAAGCTTTATCAGATACGCTGGGTAAACGCGCTTCTTGAATTGTCGGATTTAGTGGGCAGTTACTGATATGAACTCACGAAACAACATCATCACAGCAGCTACGATCGAGTCCCACCAGTGCTCAGGTTAATTCGAATACCACTCAACGCAAGGTTAAGAGTGACAAAGAACACTAGAAAATTTACAAGAAAACGCAAATAACTAGAAATGAAGATGCGCTTTCAAAAGCAACAATTAAGGTTACCATTAATGCTTGAATGTACTAAATCCGATGAACTACACGAAACAAACATATAATTTATGGAGCTGTTCTGAAAATATACCGCAAACGGGCCATAAACATAATTTGTAATGATAAAAACGAGCAGACAAATTGTTGCTGCATTTGCAAGCAGCAACCAATGTCGTTATAGCGTGAAAGCAACTGTTACTTTTTTTTATCGCATGCAACGCGACGCATTTATTTAACGACAGTTGGCGGCAGGCCGAAGCCTGAATAATGCTTCTTGTCGCGGCGTTTGTGGCGAACGCTCTTGCCCAAGGAGCGCCACGGCGAGTCACCCA